>Ga0114939_10000514_pt1 | contig 32207 bp, 29 predicted proteins | sample AshMeaCrysSpring_FD_87196 | JGI IMG/M metagenome (GOLD analysis project Ga0114939, IMG submission 87196) | Groundwater microbial communities from Big Spring, Nevada to study Microbial Dark Matter (Phase II) - Ash Meadows Crystal Spring | ecosystem: Environmental > Aquatic > Deep subsurface >...
GACCTCGGCCGAGCTGGCCGAGCTGGCGCTCGAGGAGGTGGAGGTCGCGGTGGTGCCCGGCGAGGCCTTCGGCCCGTCCGGCTACCTGCGGCTGTCGTACGCGCTGGCCGACGACGACCTCGCCGAGGGCCTCGGCCGGCTGCAACGGCTGTTCGCCGAGGCGACACCCTGATCCAGGCTCGGCCGGGGCGCGACCTGCGGCTGCTCCCCAAGGCACACCTGCACCTGCACTTCACCGGGTCGATGCGGCCGGGCACCGTGCTCGAGCTGGCCGAGCGGCACGGGGTGTCGCTGCCCGACGTGCTGGCCGACGCGCTGCGCGCTGGGCGGCCGGTGCCGCTGTCGGCGGCCGACGAGCGCGGGTGGTTCCGCTTCCAGCGGCTCTACGACATCGCCCGCTCGGTGCTGCGTGAGCCCGACGACGTGCGCCGGCTGGTGCGCGAGGCAGCGCAGGACGACCTCGCCGACGGCAGTGGCTGGCTGGAGATCCAGGTCGACCCGTCCGGCTACGCGGGCCGGTTCGGCGGCCTCACCTCGTTCCTGGAGCTGGTGCTCGGCTCGGTCGAGGAGGCGACGCGGGCCACCGGGCTCGGCATCGCGGTCGTCGTCGCCGCCAACCGCACCCGGCACGAGCTCGATGCCCGCACCCTGGCGCGGCTGGCTGCGCGCTACGCCGGACGGGGCGTCGTCGGCTTCGGGCTGTCGAACGACGAGCGGCGCGGCCACGCCGAGCAGTTCGTGCCAGCCTTCCGCATCGCCCACCGGGCCGGGCTGGCCGCGGTGCCGCACGGCGGCGAGCTGCTGGGGCCGGACAGCGTGGCCGCCTGCCTGGGCCTGCTCGGCGCCGACCGCATCGGGCACGGGGTGCGCAGCGTCGAGGACCCGCGCGTGCTCGACACGGTCGTGGCGAGTGGGACGACGCTGGAGGTCTGTCCCTGGTCGAACGTCTCGCTCGGGGTGGTCCGCTCGCCCCAGCAGGTACCGCTGCGCACCCTGCTCGACGCCGGCGCCCAGGTCGCCCTCGGTGCCGACGACCCGCTGCTGTTCGGCCACCGGCTGGTCGACCAGTACCGGCTCGCTCGGGACCTGCACGGCCTGACCGACGACGACCTGGCCACCCTGGCGCGGGCGTCCATCGAGGGCTCGCGCGCCCCGTCCGGCGTCCGCGAGCGGCTGCTCGCGGGCGTCGCGGACTGGCTGGCAGCACCGGCCGGGCCGCCGTCGGGGCCGGGGGCGGGTCGTCGGGGTAGCCGCACGGATCGGTGCTGACCACCCGTGCGGGTGCCGCGGCTGAGGTGCGGGCCCGTCAGCCCTCGCGCTCGCCGAGCAGGGTCCGCACCGCCCGCAGCCCGACCGAGAGCCGGGACAGGTCACCCTCGTCCTCGTCGAGGACCTCGCCGAGCAGCCGGCGGGCCCGGGCGACGGTGCCCGGGTCCCGGGCCGCCCACTGCTCGATCCGGGTTGCCGCATCCGCCTCGCCGTCCGTGGTCGAGACGACGGCCTCGGTGATGGACGCGTGCGCGGCGTACAGGTCGTCACGCAGGGCCGCGCGAGCCATGGTCTGCCAGCGGTCGTCACGGCGCAGCGCGATCACCCGCTGCTGGAGCCGGCCGAGGTCGAACAGCTCAGCGACGGCCAGGTGCACCCGGGCCACGCCGAGCAGGTCGGCGTCGGTGCGGTGGGCGATGTCCACGATCGCCAGGGCGGCGAAGGACGCCGGCAGCACGGCCACCCGCTGGGCCAGGTCCGCGGGCACCCCTTCGGCTACCAGCCGGTCCCGCCGGGCAACCGCCTCGGCCAGGGCTCGCCCGTCGAGCAGCACCGGGACGGCGGCCACCACGTCGTGCACCGGCTCGGTGAAGTACGCCAGCTCGCGGGCGATGTCGAGCGGGGCGGGCCGCGACAGCACGAACCAGCGGGCGGCCCGCTCGACCAGGGTGCGCGCGTCCAGCCGCATCGCCACCTGCACGAAGGCCGGTACGCGCAGGTCGAGCCCGCTCACCGCTGCGGTCAGCGAGGCGAGGTCGTACACCTCGGAGGCGATGAGGTGGGCCCGGGCCAGCTCCTCGGGCGGGGCCGCGGTCTCCATCGCCAGCCGGTGCAGGAAGGTCACCCCGGCGTCGTCCACCACCCGGTTGGCGACCCGGTTCGCGATGATCTCTCGTCGCAGCGGGTGCTGGTCGATCCGGTCGGCGAACCGCTCGACGAGCGGGGTCGGGAAGTACCGGTGCAGCACGCGCAGCAGCGCCGGGTCGTCGGGCACCGTCCCGGCGACGAGGTCGTCGGCGAGCAGGTTCTTCGTGTAGGCGAGCAGCACCGCCAGCTCCGGGGCGGTCAGACCCTCACCGGCTGCCCGCCGCTCCCGCAGCGCCTTCTCGTCGGGAAGGTCCTCCACCTCGCGGTCGACCTCGCCCCGGGACTCCAGCGCGTCGAGGTAGGCCGCGTGCACGTGCAGCAGCGCCGGCGCCTGCGCCGTCGCCATCGCCAAGGCGACGTTCTGGTCGTAGTTGTCGGCGAGGACGAGGGCGGCCACCTCCTCGGTCATCGAGGCCAGCAGCTCGTCCCGCTGCTTGCCGGTGAGGTCGCCGGCCGAGACCACGGCGTCGAGCAGGATCTTGATGTTGACCTCGCGGTCGGAGGTGTCCACGCCGGCCGAGTTGTCGATGGCGTCGGTGTTGATGCGCCCGCCCCGGCGGGCGAACTCGATCCGGGCCCGCTGGGTGAAGCCCAGGTTGCCACCCTCCCCGACGACCGTGCAGCGCAGGTCGGCGGCGTCCACGCGCACGGCGTCGTTGGCCTTGTCCCCCGCGTCGGCGTGGGACTCGGTGGAGGCCTTGACGTAGGTGCCGATGCCGCCGTTGAACAGCAGGTCGACCGGAGCCCGCAGGATCGCCCGGATGACCTCCGGCGGGGTCAACGCGCTGACCTCGTCGGGCAGCCCGAGCCGGGCCCGGACCTGGGGGGACAGCGGGATGGACTTGGCGGTGCGCTCCCAGACCCCGCCGCCGGGCGAGACCAGGTCGTGGTCGTAGTCGGCCCAGGAGGAGCGGGGCAGGTCGAACAGCCGCTTGCGCTCGGCGTAGGACCCGGCCGGGTCGGGGTCGGGGTCCAGGAAGACGTGCCGGTGGTCGAAGGCAGCCACCACCCGCAGCGCGTCGGACAGCAGCATGCCGTTGCCGAAGACGTCGCCGGACATGTCCCCGATGCCGACGACGGTGACGCCGCCCTCGGGCCCGACGGTCTGGGTGTCACGGCCCAGCTCACGGAAGTGCCGGCGCACCGACTCCCAGGCTCCGCGCGCCGTGATCCCCATCGCCTTGTGGTCGTAGCCCGCCGACCCTCCGGACGCGAAGGCGTCCCCCAGCCAGAACCCGTACTCCGCCGACACCCCGTTGGCGACGTCGGAGAAGGTGGCGGTGCCCTTGTCCGCCGCGACGACGAGGTACGGGTCGTCACCGTCCCAGCGCACCACCCGTGGCGGCGGCAGCACCTGCGGGCCGTCCGGGCCCTCGACCCGGTTGTCGGTGACGTCGAGCAGGCCCTGGACGAACTCGACATAGGCCGAGGTCCCCGCCTCGAGCCAGCCGGCCCGGCCGGTGGCCGGGTCGGGTCGGCGCTTGAGCACGAAGCCGCCCTTGGCCCCGGTCGGCACGATGACGGCGTTCTTGACTGCCTGGGCCTTGACCAGGCCGAGCACCTCGGTCCGGAAGTCCTCGCGGCGGTCCGACCAGCGCAGCCCGCCGCGGGCGATCCGGCCGAACCGTAGGTGGATGCCCTCGACCAAGGGCGAGCAGACCCAGATCTCGGCGTGCGGCCGCGGCGCGGGCAGGCCCGGCGCCCGCCGGGAGTCGACCTTCAGCGACAGGTACGGGAGCGGGCCCTCGTCGGGTCCGCGGCGGAAGTGGTTGGTGCGCAGCGTCGCCTCGATCAGCTCCAGCAGCGAGCGCAGGATCCGGTCCTCGTCCAGGCCGGTGACCCGGTCGAGGGCGTCGGTCAGCCGGGTGCGGACGTCGACCAGCGCCGCGTCCCGGTCGGTCACCTCGGGGGCGAACCGGGTCGTGAACAGCTCCACCAGCAGGCCGGCCACCTCGGGGTAGAGGTGCAGGGTCTCCTCGACGTAGGACTGCGAGAACGCGCTCCCCACCTGCCGCAGGTACTTGGCGTAGCCCCGCAGCACCGCACACTGGCGCACGTCGAGACCCGCGGCCAGCACCAGTGCGTTGAACGCGTCGTTCTCCGCACGGCCCTCCCAGACGGCCAGGAACGCGGCCTCGAACCGGTCTTTGGCGTCACCCTCGGTGAACATGGACGCGTCGGGCGGGCGCAGGCCGAAGTCGTAGAAGTAGGCCCGGGGCACCCCGGCCCGGTCGATGTCGTAGGGCCACTCGTCATCGACGTCGACCCCGAGCGCGGTCAGGATCGGCAGGACCTCGGTGAGGGCCAGCGGCGTGCCGGTGCGGTAGATCTTGAACCGCCGCTCCCCGGGCGGCAGCGATGGCGGGTGGTAGAGGTTGACGACGAGACCGGGGCCGTCGACCGTCAACGACTCCAGCTTGAGCACGTCGGTGACGGCGATGCGGGCGGAGAAGTCCTCCTTGTAGCCGTCGGAGAAGGCACCGCGGTACCGGTGGGAGAGGCGGGCCGCCTCCTCCTCCCCGACGGACTCCACCAGCGCGGTGGCGAAGTCCTCCGACCAGTCCCTGATCGCGGCCGCGATCTCCTCCTGCAACCGCGGGAGGTCGAGGTCGGGCAGGGACGTCCCCGCGGGCATGCGCAGGACCACGTGCAGCCGGGCCAGCAGGGACTCCCCCACCTGCACGGTGTAGTCGCTGGCCTGGCCCCCGGTGGCCCGCAGCAGCACGTCCTGCACGGTCAGCCGGACGTCGGTGTTGTACCGGTCCCGCGGCAGGTAGACCAGGCAGGACAGGAACCGGCCGTAGTCGTCGGGACGCACGAACAGCCGCAACCGGTTGCGGTCCTGGGTCCCGACGACCGCCTTGGCCACCTCGACCAGGTACTCGACCGGGGTCTGGAAGAGCTCGTCCCGGGGGTAGGACTCCATGACGTGCAGGAGGTCCTTGGCGTTGTGGCTGCCGGGGGCGTAGCCGGAGGCCTGCAGCACCCGGCGCACCTTCTCCCGCAGCAGCGGGATGCGCAGCACGCTCTCGTAGTAGGCGGCCGAGGCCAGCAGGCCGAGGAAGCGCCTCTCGCCGACCACCTCCCCGTCGGCGAACACCTTGACCCCGACGTAGTCCAGGTGCGCGGCACGGTGGACGGTCGAACGCGCGTTGGCCTTGGTGAGCACGAGCAGCCGCTTCTCCCGCGCCTTCGCCCGCGACGCCGCCGGGAGCGTCGCGAACCCGGTGGACATGGCGTGGTCGCCGCGCAGGATGCCCAGCCCGGTGCCGGTCACCGGCCGCAGCACGTCCTGCCCGTCGAGGCGGTCGAGCCGGTACTCGCGGTAGCCCAGGAAGGTGAAGTGGTCGTCGGCCAGCCAGCGCAGCAGCTCCTCGGCGTCCACCACCTCCTGGTCGTCCACCGGGAGCCTCTCCCGCAGGATGGTGTCGGCGGCCTCGAGCGCCCGTTGGCGCATCTTCGGGTAGTCCTCGACCGCGTCGGAGACGTCCCGCAGCACCCGGCGCAGCGTGTCCTGGAGCGCTGCCACGTCGTCGGCCTCGGTCTCGCGGGAGATCTCGACGTGGATCCACGACTCGCGGCGGTGCTCGGCAGGCAGGGCCGCGCCGCGGCCGGGCTCGCCGGGCAGCACCTCCAGCAGCACCCCGGTGACGTCGCGGCGCACCTCGAGCACCGGGTGCAAGAGCTCGTGCACAGTGTGCCCACCACCGGACAGCGCGACCATCACCGAGTCGACCAGGAAGGGCATGTCCTCGACGACGACCTGCACGACGGTGTGACCCGTGGCCCAGCCGTGCTCGGCGACCGATGGGGTGAAGACCCGCAGGTTGACCACCCCGTCGGGGCGCACCGCCGCCAGGTCGAGGTGGGCCAGCAGCACGCCGGTGAGGTCGTCGGGCCGCCGGCCGAGCAGCTCCTCGGCCGGCACGTCGTGCAGGTAACGGTGGGCGCAGGCCAGCGCGCCGCCGCGGGCCGCGACGACCCGCGTGTCGATGCGGGTCAGCAGGTCCTCCAGTGCAGGGTCCCGCGCGTCCGGCATGGGTGCTGACACTAGTCCTCCGGCCGGCCCGAGGTGGGCGTGCCGGCACGACGCCTGGCACGATCGTCCGCATGCGGATCGAAGCGGCCGTCCTGTTCCCGGCCCCGGCCGACGTGGTGTTCGCCATGCTGTCGGACTCCGACTACGTCAGCCGCAAGGCCACGGCGATGGGCGCGCTCGAGCACGACGTCACCGTTACCGACCTGGGCGGTGGGCGGAGGAGGATCAGGCTGGAGCGGACGTTGCCCTCGGTCGTCCCCGACTTCGTCAAGCCCCTGGTCGGGCCCACGATCGAGGTGGTGCAGACCGAGGACTGGAGTGCCGCCGGCCCGGACGGGTCCCGACGCGCCGACCTGCGCGCCCAGATCTCCGCCGCGCCCGTGGCACTCAGCGGAGACATGAGCCTGCAGCCGACCGATGACGGCACCACGATCCACCGGGTCCAGATGAACGTGCGGGCCAGGATCCCCTTCCTCGGGGGCAGGATCGAGAACGCGATCGGCGAGGTGCTGCTGATGGCGGCGCGCAAGGAGGAGGAGGTCGGCGCCGCCTGGCTCGCCGAGCGCGGGCGGGGATGACCGCTGCGCCCGCCGTGCTCGCGCTGCACGGGTTCGGCGACTCCGGCGCGTGCTGGCGTCCGTTCCTGACCAGGGTCGGGCTGGCCGACGCCCGTGCGCCGCACCTGCTGGCGCACGGCGGGCGAGCGATGCCGGCCCGGACGGCGTTCGCGCACGAGGTGCTCGTCGGCGACGCGCTGCCGGCGGTGCAGGCCGAGGCCGACCGGCACGGGCGGCCCGTGGTGCTGCTGGGGCACTCACTCGGCGCGAGCACAGCCGCCGGCATCGCGGCGACCCGGCCCGACCTGGTGGCGGGCCTGCTGCTCGAGGACCCGCCGTGGTCGGAGCCGGTGTCCCCGGCCGCCGACGCCGCCGAGGAGCAGCGCAACGACTTCCTCGACTGGCTGGTGGGGCTGGCGGGCACCGACCACGCGGGCCGGGTCGGCTGGGTCCGCCCGCGGCACCCCGGTTGGCCGGACGACGAGGTGACAGCCTGGGCGCAGGCCAAGGCGCAGGTCGACCTCGACCTGTTCGCCGCTGCGCAGCACTGGCTGCGCCGCAGCTGGGAGCCGGTGGCAGCGGCGGTGCGCTGCCCCGTCACGCTACTGCGCGGCTCAGCGGCCCGCGGGAGCGCCTGCACGGCGGGGGCGGCGGCCAGGCTGGCGGACCTGGCGGGCTGGCAGGTCGTCACCGTCGCACTGGCCGGGCACGACGTCCGTCGGGACGCGCCGGGTGCCGCCGAGGCGGCCCTGCACGCCCTGCTCGAACGAGCCGCGGCCAGCTAGCCGCCGGTCACCTCGGCCAGTGCGAGGTCGAGCTCACCGGCGGCGAACCAGAGCAACGCGACGTCGTCGAGAAGTCGGGCCGGAGCCCCGGCCAGCACCGCGGCCACGACACGCCCGCCCGCGGCGTCGTCGACGTGCACGGCGACCACCTGCTCGGCCCGGACCGACTCGACGAGGCTGACCGCCGCCGGCTCCGTGGCCCCGGCCTGCACCCGCACCGCCCCGGTCGGCACGTCTGCCGACACGACCACGCGCCGCGCCGCCGCGGCACCGAGCCCGGCCAGCGACGCCCCGACCGCCTCGAGGAACGCCTCGAACTCCAGCTCCTCCTCGTCGGCGGCGGGGTCGGCGGCACGCAGGGCCGGGGTCACGGCGAACCCGAGCCGGACCTGCCACGGCGATCCCGCCACCAGCAGCGCCAGCGCGTCAGCGCAGGCAGGCAGGTAGACGCGGGACCGCTGCGCGGCCCGCTCGCCCGACCCCCCGGTCACCGACCTCAGCTGACCGAGAGCCGCTGGCTGGGCTCGACTGCACGCTCGTCGTCACCCTCGTACTGCCCCGGCTCGGTGAGCGCCGCCATCGACGTGCGCAGCGAGGTCTCCATGACCAGCGGCCGGCGCCGCACGTCCATGAGGTTCGCACCCATCGCGTCGAGGTCCTCCGGACCGGGGCCGAGGATGGTCACCTCGGTGCCGCCCCGGTGCACCTTGGCCGCCTCGGTGAGGCACCGCTTGGTGACCTGCACCCGCCACCGCCGTTCGAGCCGGGTGACCAGTGTGGTGGGGCGGTCGAGGGCGAACGACACCATCGGCGCGACGACGAAGACCTCGTCCAGGCCGAGGTCGGCGAGCAGGTCGACGCTGGTGGCCGAGCAGGCGCCGCCGTCGACGTAGCGACGGCCGTTGATGACCGCCGGGGCGAACCAGGCCGGGATCGAGCAGGACGCCATCACCGCGGAGGCAAGGTCGGTCGGGGGCGCCCCGGGGCTGCCGAAGGCGACCCGTTCGCCGGTTTCGTAGTCCATCGCGACGATGAAGGTGCCCGGGTGGTCGGTCCACTCGTCGGGTGGGTTCACCGCCTCGACGAGGTGCCCGACCCGGGCCAGCGACCCCTTGCCCTCGGGCAGGAACGCCGAGAGCACCGCCGTCGGCGGCATCTGCCGGAACTTGGTCAGGTTGCGCATGATGCCGGTGGAGCCGGGTCCGAACCGCGGGACGCCGGGACGGCTGCCACCGGTGGCCTTGTCGTAGTCCCACCAGTAGCCGGCGAGGGGGCCCTCCTCGACGGGTTCACCGAGCTGGTGCCGGCGCAGCTGGTCCGGGGTCACCCCCGAGGCGAGCAGGGCGGCCATGATCGACCCGGCCGAGGTGCCGACGAAGTAGTCACAGGTGCGCAGGTCGATGCCGTGGACCTGCTCGATCGCCCACAGGGCTCCGACCATCCAGGCCGCGCCCAGCTGGCCACCACCGCCGAGGACCAGGCCCCGGCGCACTTCGCCCGGGACAGCCTCGGACCGGCCGCGTCGTCGCGTCGCCACAGGTCAAGTGTCCGTGCCGGGACGGCGATGACAAGTCCCTCTCGCCACCTGAGGCAGGACCGAGGACCCTATCGGCTGGGCCGAGCGGCCCGCAGCGCCCCCCGGCCGCGACCTCGGCTCGTGCGGACGGTGTCGGTGAGCAGGTCGGCCGCCGCCACCAGCTCGTCGGCGAGCACGTCGAGGTCCCCGATGGCGTCCCGGTCGGAGTTGAGCCCGAAGAAGACGCTCCCCTGGTACGAGGTCGCCCCGATCGTGAGAGCGTGGCCACGGGTCAGCGGCAGCACCGGGTAGGACCCGATCAGCTCGGCGCCGGCCGCGTAGAGCGGCATCTGTGGGCCGGGCACGTTGGTGACCAGCACATTGTGGATGCGGCTCGGGGCGTCGGTGGCCACCCTGGCGCCCAGCATGTGCAGCGTCGGCGGGGCGAACCCGGGCACGCCGGCGATGCTCGGGGCGGGCACTGGCTGGCCCATCTCCCGGTAGCCGCGCATCGAGTAGGCGATGCGCTGCAGCCGCACCACCGGGGACGGCTCACCGATCGGCAGGTCGATGACGAACGGCGCCACGTGGTTGGGGGTGCCCAGCGAGTCCTCGTCCGTGGACACCGACAGCGGCACCATCGCCCGCAGGGTGGTCGAGGTGCGGACCGCCTCGCCCCGCATGTGCAGCCAGTCGCGCAGGGCGCCGGCCACCACGGCCAGCACGACGTCGTTGACGGTGGTGTCGTGGTAGTCCTTGACCCGCTTGAAATCGGCCAGCGACATCTCGACCATCGCGTACCGGCGGGCCTTGCCGATCTCGGGGTTCAGCGGGCTCGCCGGGGCGGGGCTGGTCGCCGAGCGCAGCACCACCAGCGCGTCCTCGGCCACGTCGGCCACCCGGCCGGCTGCGCCCTTGAGCCCGTCCATGCCGCCTCGCACGAGGTCCACCGCGGCGGTCGGCCGGCGCAGCAGGTCGGTGGCAGCGCCGGCCAGCATCTGCGCGGTGCCGGGACCGGGCTGCGGGACCCAGGTGTCCGGTCGCACGCTGCGCGGCTGCGGGCTGACGTCGAGCATCACCTGGGCGATGGCGATGCCGCGGCGGCCGTCCACCATTGCCAGGTGCGTCTTGGACAGGATGGCCAGCCGGTTGTCCTGCAGGCCCTCGACGAGGTAGACCTCCCAGAGTGGGCGGTCCCGGTCGAGGCGGCGGCTCATGATGCGGGCCACGAGCTCGGCGAGCTGCTCGTCGGTGCCTGGCCGGGGCAGGGCCGAGCGACGCACGTGGTAGCTCAGGTCGAACCGGTTGTCGTCGACCCAGACCGGGTTCGCAAGCCCAGCGGGGACGCGCCGCAGCCGCTGCCGGTACCGTGGCACGTACGCGATCCGCTCCCGGATCAGCGAGTAGAGCCGGTCGTAGTCGAACCCGTCCTCCGGCACCCGCAGGATCTGCACCGTGCCCCCGTGGGCGGGGGTCTGGGCACGCTCGGAGTGCAGGAACGAGACGTCGGTCGAGCTCAGCCGTTCAGGCATGGCGCCTCCCGCCGGTCGTGGCCTCCACTATCCCACGACCTCGCTGGCGCGCAGGTCGCGGTCGAACAGGACGCAGAGCTCGTCCGCGGTCTGCTCGTAGTCGCGGTGGATCACCCCGATCATGCCGAGGTCGACGGCGGCGGCGACGTTGGGGGGGAGGTCGTCGACGAACACGCACTCCGCGGCCGGCACACCCAGCAGCGCCACGGTGTGCAGGAAGATGGCCGGGTCGGGCTTGCGCATGCCCACCTCCCCCGAGAGGACCACGACGTCGAACGTCCCGTCCCAGAGGTGGTCCGGGTAGTGATCCCCCCACGAGTTGGACAGCAGCGCCGTGGCGATACCGATCCGGTGCGCCCGGCGCACGAGCGCTGCCATGTCCTCGGCGTGGGTGAAGAAGCTGAACATGCGGGCCAGCAGCCCCTCGGCCGGCACCGCCCGCCCGCCTGCCCGGGAGAGCCTGTCCGCGAGCACCCGCTCGACCTGGGCCGGGTCGACCTCGCCCCGCTCCATCAGCTCGATCGTGCCGGCCAGACCGCTCCCGGGTCGCGCTTCGTCCGGGTCGTGCCAGGGGCCGAAGGCGTCCCGCAGGGCCGCGACGTCGAGTCCCTCCGAGGCGGCCCACTCCCGCATGGCGTCGGGGACACCGGGGGTCAGCACCCCGCCCCAGTCGACGATGAGGGCCCGTGGGGTCACGCCCCCGATCGTAGGCCGGTGCTCGCTGGGACCCGGCGGCGCCGTCCGTGCCCGGGTCCGACCGGCATCCGGGTGAGCGGGCCGGTCGCGGGGTCCAGCGCCGCGGCCAATGCCTGGACGGCTCGTCGCAGCGCGCTCGACGGGGCCGCGTCGGCCAGCGCCCGGCCCGCGCGCAGCGCAGCGTCTGTGGCCCTCGGGTCGTCAGGCAGGTAGGCCAGCGGCTCGGTGTCGACGAACCGGCCCACCACCTCGCGTACCTGGCGGCGCGGTCGGTATCCGGCCGTCCCCGCCCGGACCCGGTTGAGCACCAGGTCCGGTGGACCCGTCGCTGCGGTCTCGGCCAGGACGTCGAGGCCCTGCACCAGCCGCAGCAGGCCGAGCGGGTCGGCCGCGCCGACCGCGAGCACCAGGTCGGCCGCCTCCAGCGCCGACCGGGTGGCCGCGGAGGGCCCGACGAGCATCGGCTCCAACGGGTCCGGCTCGTCGCCGGCGAGCCCGGGGGCAACGTCCACGACGACGTCGTCGGCCAGCGCCCGGCAGGCGTCCCACAACACCGCAAGGGCGCTCGGCCGAAGCTCGCGCCACCGGTCCGGCCGGGACGTCCAGGTCAGCAGGCGCAGCCCCGGGTCGAGCGCAACGGCCAGGCCGGCGAGCACCTCGGGGTCCAGCCGACCCCGCAAGGCCGATCGGCAGGCCGCCGCGACGCCCGGCGCGTCGTCGGTCACCCCGAGCATGGTGCCGACCGCCCCACCGGCGGCGTCGGCGTCGACCAGCAGGACGCCGCGACCCCGCCGGGACAGCTCGGTGGCGAGGTTGACCGCGACGGTGCTGCGGCCGGGTGCCCCGCCCGGCCCCCAGACGACGACGAGCCGCCCCCGTGGGTCGCCGGGGGCGGGCGGCGCCGGGGTGAGTGACGCGGGGGTCGGGGCCGCCGCGGACCACCCCCGTGCCGGTGTCGTGGCGATCGCCCGGGCCCGACCCACCAGGGTGGCCGGGGGCTCGTCGGCGCCGACGAGATCGGCGGCCCCGAGGTCGACCGGCGCCCGGCCGTCCCCGCGCGCCGCCTCGACGAGCAGGGTGCAGACCCCTGCCCGTCGCAGCCGGTCCACCGTCTCGCGGTCGACGCGCGGAGCGCCGGCGTCCACGATGGCGACCCGGACCGAGCCGGCGGTGGCCACCGCCAGCAGCTCTGCCACGTCGACGCAGCGGCGGACCAGGTGCAGGCCGACGGTCGGGTCGTCCAGCAGCGGCAGCAGTGCCGGCTCCCAGCCGGCCCCGGCCGACAGCACCGCGATGCCCAGCGCCGGCGGTCGGCCCACGGGCAGGTCCACGCCGCTCACCCGACGCCCGGCGCGGCGGTCAGCACCACCCGTCCGGCGGCCGATGCCGCCACCAGCCTCGCGACGAGGTCGGTGGTGGCGGCGGTCGAGCCGGCGTCCACCCCGAGCACGACGCTGCGGCTGGTGCCGGCGGACCAGCCGCCGTCGGTGGCGGGAACCTCGACCACCGGTACCTCGGCGGCGAGCAGCTCGGCCGGAGCATCGGAGCCGGCGACCTGGTCGGTCACGGCCCAGACGTCCACCGCGTCCCCGACAGCGAGCCGGCCGGGCAGCCCGGCCGGGTCGACCGCGACGGCGACCAACCGGGACGCGCTACGGGCCTGCGCCGCCGGGGCGACCGCCTGCGCCGGCAGCAGCTCCCCGGCCCCGACAGCTCGCACCACGACGTAGCCGGCAGGGATGGCGCCGGTGAGGTAGGGGTTGGCCGGGCCGTCGACCCGCACCGGCACGAGCTGAAGGTCCTCCTCGCGTAGCGGGGCACCGGGAACCAGCGCGGTGCCGGCCGCCCAGGTGGGGACCGTGTCGTCCGAGGCGGCCACGAGCCGGGCACCGGCGACCGCGCTGGCCAGTACGAGCAGGACACCGAGCAGCAGCCGCCAGTCGCGCCACCTGCGCGTCGGCAGCCGCCGGGCGGGCGGCGACCCCGCCGACGTCGGCTGGGTGGACAGAGTCGTCACAGTCTTCCCCCCTCTTCCAACAAATCACGCAAACCACGCAAGAGTTACGAACGTAGTATGGCTGATCGACTCCGACGGTAGGCGCGGGCGGGCACTCGCGTCGGTCTGCGTCCACAGGCAGGGTGCGACCGGCGCCGCAGGCACCCGGACGTTCTGCCAGACTCGGTCCGTGGCCACCGACCGACGCTTCCTCAAGCTCTCCGAGGTGGCCGAGATCCTCAACACCTCGAGCAACCAGGTCTACGCGCTCGTGCGCACCGGGGACCTGCCGGCGATCAAAATCGGCGGACGGGGGCAGTGGCGGGTGGAGGAGAGCGCGCTCGACGACTACATCGCCCGCATGTACCGACAGACCCGGGACTTCATCGACGAGCACCCGCTCACCCCCGCCGAGCAGGGCGAGAGCTGAGCTAGGACAGCACCAGCCGCTCCACCGCGGCGAGGGGGACGGTCCGCACCCGGCCGTCCTCACCGTGGATGTCCAGGTGGTCGCGCCCCACCCGGCCGGGCACGCCGCGCACGTCGAGGCCGCCCGTGCCGCCGACGACGACGGGCTCCCCTCCGGCAGCAAGCCGACGCAGCAGCAGCCGCAGGTCGCCGGCCCGTCCGACCGCGCCGAGGGCCTCGGGTGGGACGGTGTGCGAGCCCAGCCCCTCCACCTGGCGCACCGCGGCCGCGGGTACGACCAGCAGGGCGGCGCTGTCGGCCCGCAGCGCCAGCCAGTCGGCCCCGCACCCGACGAGCTCGCCCACCACCGTGCGGCCGCTGGGCAGCCACACCGTCAGGCGTCGACCCGAGCAGGCCCGAGCCCGGTCGAGCCAGCCGATCGTGGCGTGCTCCACCCGCAGCCGGTCCGCCGCCTCGAGCAGGTCGGCATCGCGCTCCCGCTGCTCCGCCAGCGCGGACAGGTCCGCCCACATCCGCTCCCAGGCCACCGTCCACAGCCTAGGCAGGGCCGGTTCCATCCCGCGGCAGAGTCAGGCATGATGAGGTCAACAGAGGCAAACAGATGTCATTGTAAGCAAACGGAGGTAAGAGATGGCTGTCCGCCTCCTGCTCCTGCTGCTGGCCGCCGCGTCGACGAGCCGCCCGTGGACCGCCGTCCCGCTGACCCCCGCAGCGTTCTCGGCGGTCACGGCCGACCTGGCCGCGCACGCGGCTGCCGCGTTGGTCGGCTGGGTGCTGCTCGCGCTGCTGGTGGCCCGGGTGGCGTGGCTGCCGGGCTGGCTGGGCCGGACCGCACGCGTGGCGCTGTCGTTGCTGCTTCCCCGGGCGCTGCAGGCAGCCCTGCTTGCGCTGGCCGGGACGCAGGCGCTGGTGGGGGTTGCCGGGGCCGCGGGAGAGGCACCGATGCCAACGGCCTCGCTCGCCACCCTGGCCGTCGACCGACCCGTCCCGGGGGCCGCCCTGGTGGCGGCCCCGGTGGCGGCCCCGGCACCTGCTGCAGCGGCCGCGCCGGAAGTCGTGGTCGGGCCGGGCGACACCCTGTGGGGTCTGGCGGCCCGCCACCTGCCGCCAGGCTCTCCCGCTTCAGCGGTCGCGGCCGCCTGGCCCCGGTGGTACCGAGCCAACCGCGAGGTCATCGGCCCCGACCCCGACCTGCTGGCGGTGGGCCTGGTGCTGCAGATGCCGGTGGGAACGCAGGGGGTGGATCGGTGAGCAGCCCCTGCGCCCGCTCGCTGCGGCTGGTCCGCGTGCCGTCCTCGACCCCGGCGCGCGAACCCGGCCCCACCCCCGTCGTGCAGGGGACGCTGGCGCTGGACCTCGTGCCGGCGCCCCCGCCCGACCGCGACCCGCCTGCACCCGACCCCGGCCTGGCCGACGACGATGCCTGGGGCGACGACCCGCCCTCGCGCACCGACCCGGTGGAGCTGCCCGACCCACGTCGCTGGGCGGCGATGATCGCCCAGGCGGTGGTCGAGATCCTCGCCGGCCGGCGGCCGGCGGTCCAGGTGGTGCGCTGGCTGGAGACACCGGTCTACGAGCGGGTGCGGCGCTCCGCCCTGGCTGCCGGCGGACCCGGGCCCCGCCGACAGGGCACGCCCGTTCGGGTGCGCAAGGTACGGGTGAGCACCACCCTGGACGGGGCTGTCGAAGCGGTGGCGGTGGTGGACGACGGCGTGCGGTGCCGGGCCCTGGCCCTGCGCCTGGAAGCCCTCGACGGACGTTGGCTGTGCAGCGCCCTGGAGATGCTCTGAGGCTACCGGCGCCGGCCACCGCGGGACCGGGTGCGCCGGCCGCGGGTGCGGCCCGGCTCACCCGGCTCGTCGCCGTCGGTGCCATCGGCCGGGTGCGCGCCACCCGGGTCGGCCGGGGTGGCCTTCTCGCTGCGGTGCTCCACCCCGCCGGCGCCGTCCACGCTGGGTGCCGAGTACTCCAGCTGGCGCGGTGCCTGCGGGCCCACCAGGCCCTTCGCGACCAGGACGGGAGCCTGGGCGCCCTCGACCGCCTCGGCCGAGGGCGCCTGCACCTCGAGGTTGAACAGCAGCCCGACGGACTCCTCCTTGATCCCGTCCATCATCGCGGCGAACATGTCGTAGCCCTCCCGCTGGTACTCGACCAGCGGGTTGCGCTGGGCCATCGCCCGCAGGCCGATGCCCTCGCGCAGGTAGTCCATCTCGTACAGGTGCTCGCGCCAGCGCCGGTCGAGCACGCTCAGCACGACCCGGCGTTCCAGCTCGCGGGTGACCGGCCCGGTCAGGTCGGCCTCACGGCGGTCGTAGGCTTCCTGGGCGTCGTGGACCAGGTGGGTCACCAGGAAGTCCGAGCTGAGTCCCTCGCGCCCGCCCGCCTGCTCCTCGAGCTCGGCGACGCTGATGCCCACTGGGTAGAGGGTGCGCAGGTTGACCCACAGCTCGTCGAGATCCCAGCTTTCCGGGTAGCCCTCGCTGCTGGCCGCCCGCACGTAGGCGCCCACGACGTCGTCGACCATGTGGCGGACCTGCTCGTGCAGGTCGGCGCCCTCGAGCACCCGACGGCGCTCGTCGTAGATCACGCTGCGTTGGGCGTTGAGCACGTCGTCGTACTTCAGGACGTCCTTACGGATCTCGAAGTACTGCGACTCCGCCTGGCTCTGCGCGCGCTCGATGGTCCGGCTGATCGCCTTGGACTCCAGCGGGATGCTGTCGTCGCCGGAGTAGCCCAGAGCCCGGTCCATGAGTCCGAGCGCGCCGCCGAACCGGCGCATCAGCTCGTCCTGCAGCGAGATGAAGAACCGGGACTCGCCCGGGTCGCCCTGCCGGCCCGAGCGGCCCCGCAGCTGGTTGTCGATGCGCCGTGACTCGTGCCGCTCGGTGCCCAGGACGAACAGGCCACCCAGCGAGACGACCTCCTCGTGCTCGGCGGCGACCTGCCCCTTGAACCGGTCCACGGCCGGTGCCCAGGCCGCCTGGTACGCCTCGGCGTCCTCGACCGGGTCGAGGCCACGCTCGGCCAGGTGGTCGGCGGCCAGCGCCTCCGGGTTCCCCCCCAACATGATGTCGGTGCCGCGGCCGGCCATGTTGGTCGCCACCGTGACCGCGCCGCGGCGGCCCGCCTGGGCGACGATCGAGGCCTCCCGGGCGTGCTGCTTGGCGTTGAGCACCTCGTGCTCGATGCCGCGCTGGCGCAGCAGCACCGACAGCTGCTCGGAGGTCTCCACGCTCGCCGTGCCGACCAGCACCGGCTGCCCCTTGTCGTGCCGCTGCACGATCTCCTCAACCGCGGAGGTGAACTTCGCCTCGACCGTGCGATAGATGAAGTCGGGCTGGTCGGTACGGATCATCTCGCGGTGAGTGGGGATGGGCACGACGCCGAGGGAGTAGATCTTGTCGAACTCGCTCGCCTCCGTCATGGCGGTGCCGGTCATCCCGGCCAGCTTGGAGTAGAGGCGGAAGAAGTTCTGCAGGGTGATCGTGGCCAGGGTCTGGTTCTCCTGCTTGATCTCCACCTTCTCCTTGGCCTCGATCGCCTGGTGCATGCCCTCGCTGTAGCGGCGACCGGGCAGCACCCGGCCCGTGTGCTCGTCCACGATGAGCACCTCGCCGTCGACGACGATGTACTCCTTGTCGCGCCGGAACAGCTCCTTGGCTTTCAGGGAGTTGTTGAGGAACTGGATGAGCGGGGTGTTCGCCGATTCGTACAGGTTGTGGATGCCGAGATGGTCCTCGACAGCGCTGATGCCCGGCTCGAGCACGCCGACGGTGCGCTTCTTCTCGTCCACCTCGTAGTCCACCTCGCGGCGCAGCCGGTCGGCCAGCCGGGCGAACTCGGTGTACCACTTGGTGGGCTGGTCCGCCGGCCCCGAGATGATCAGCGGCGTCCGGGCCTCGTCGATGAGGATGGAGTCGACCTCGTCGACGATGGCGAAGTGGTGGCCGCGCTGGACGAGGTCGGCCTGCGTCATGGCCATGTTGTCGCGCAGGTAGTCGAAGCCGAACTCGTTGTTCGTGCCGTAGGTGATGTCGGCGGCGTACTGCTCGCGGCGGGTGGCCGGCTGCTGCTGGGCCAGGATCGTCCCCACCGACAGGCCGAGGAAGCGGTGGACCCGGCCCATCCACTCCGCGTCGCGTCGGGCCAGGTAGTCGTTCACGGTGACGACGTGGACGCCCTCACCTGCCAAGGCGTTCAGGTAGGCCGGCAGGGTCGCGACGAGCGTCTTGCCCTCACCGGTGCGCATCTCGGCGATGTTGCCCAGGTGCAGCGCGGCGCCGCCCATGACCTGGACGTCGAAGTGGCGCATCCCGAGCGTGCGCCGGGCCGCCTCCCGGACTGCGGCGAACGCCTCGGGCAGCAGGTCGTCGAGCGTCTGGCCGTCGGCCAGGCGGGACCGGAATTCGTCGGTGAGCCCGCGCAGCTCGGCGTCGGAGAGGGCGACCATGTCGTCCTCGAGCCGGTTCACCTGGGCGGTGAGCAGGCCCAGCTGTTTGAGGATCTTGCCTTCACCGGCACGAAGGAGCCGGTCGAGGAGGGAGGCCACAGGGCAGCATGGTAGGTGCCGACCCCGAGCACGACCCACCCGAGCAGGCGACCAGGAGGGACCGGGCGTGGATCCCTACCCGCTGACCGACGGTACCGTGCTGCTGGCCGTGCCGACCCTGGTCGATGCGCCGACCATCACCGCGCTGTGCCAGGACGCCGACGTGCGCCGGTGGACGACGCTGCCGGACCCCTACGCACTCGCCGACGCGGTCGCCTTCGTCTCGGCGCTGGCCCCGGCCGGCTGGCGGGACGGCACGAGCCTGGCCTGGGGGGTGCGGGACGCCGCCAGCGGCGACCTCGTGGGCATGGTGTCGCTGCAGACCGGCGACGGGGAGCTCGGCTGGTGGCTCGCCGCCGCGTACCGCGGCTGTGGGTGGATGACCCGGGCAGCCCGGCTGGTGGCCGCTGATGCGTTCGCCCGGCACGGGCTGGACCATCTGCGCTGGCGGGCGGTGGTGGGCAACCACGCCTCGCTCGCCGTCGCCCGTCGGCTGGGCTTCCGGCTCGAGGGCACGGTTCGGCACAGCATCCATCAGCGGGGGGCGTGGCTCGACGGCTGGGTCGCGACGCTGCTGCCCGGCGAGCTGCTAGGGCTCGAGCAGGGCTGAGCCGCCCAGGGACCTGGCCAGCTCGGCGGCGAGGTCCCCCCGGCGCCGCACCCGGACGTCGTCCAGCTCGAGCCAGCCCGCCAGCTCGCTCAGCGCCTGCGCCAGCTCACCCGCGGTGTCGGCGGGCGCACCGGGCTCGACCCAGGCTGCCTGCACCAGCAGTAGCCCAGCGGGTCGGTCGGCCTTCAGGTCCACCCGCGCGACGAGTCCCTCCCCGAGCAGGAACGGCAGCACGTAGTAGCCGTGCACGCGCTGACGCGCTGGGACGTAGATCTCCAGCCGGTAGGAGAACCCGAACAGCCCCTCCGCGCGCCTGCGCGTCCACACCAGCGGGTCGAACGGCGCCAGCAGCGCGCGCCCCGTGGCCCGGCGCGGGATGACGGCGTCGGCGTGCAGGTAGGCGCGCTCGGTCCAGCCCGTGACCGCGGCCGGCACCAGCAGGCGCTGCTCCACCAGGGCCGCGACAGCGTCGCGGCACTCCGGCGCTGGGAGCCGGAAGTAGTCGCGCAGGCACGCCTGCGTGGCGATGCCGTGGGCGCGGGCCGCGATCTCGACGAGCCCGCGCACGGCCTCGTCCACCGCCACCGTGGGTGCCGCGAGCACCTGCGGGGGAAGCACACGTTCGGGCACGTCGTAGCGGCGCTCGAAGCCCGGACCCCGCCCGGCCGAGGAGAGCTCGCCGGCCCAGAACAGGTACTCCAGCGTCCGCTTGACCTCGCTCCACCGCCAGCCCCACGAGCCGGTGTCCGCCACGGCTCGACCATGGCGGGCCTCGAGCTCCGCGGCGGTGACCGGGCCCTCGGCCCGCACGGCGGCCAGCATCGCGTCGGGCAGGTCGGGCCGCTCGGTCAGGACGCGGCGCATCCCGCCCCAGGCGTCGGTGTGCGCTCGGTCCATCCGCCAGCGCAGCAGAGGGTGGAGCCCCACCGGCAGCAGTGACGCCTCGTGCCCCCAGTACTCGAACAGCCGGCGCGGTGCCACCGCGGCAGCGTCGTCCAGCCACGCCCGGCGGTAGGTCCCGAGGCGGCTGGCGGCCGGCAGGTAGTGGGCGCGGGCCAGCACGTTCACCGAGTCGATCTGCACGACCCCGAGGCGCTCGACCACCCCGACGACCTCGCGGGCCTGCGCCTGCCGCGTGGGCGGTCGCAGCAGCCCCTGAGCCGCGAGAGCGACCCGCCGCGCCTGCCGAAGGCTGAGACGGACCAGCGCGCTCAGTCCGCCAGCCGGATGACGCCGTACTGGTAGCCGTGCCGCCGGTACACGACGCTCGGCATCGACGTCGCCTCGTCGACGAACAGGTAGAAGTCGTGGCCCACGAGCTCCATCTCGTAGAGCGCCTGGTCCAGCGTCATCGGCTGGGCGGAGTGGGTCTTCTCCCGGACGACCAGCGCCTGCTCGGACTCCTCGACGGCCACGGCCACGGGAGTCTCGGCCGGCTGCGGCGCCACGACCTGACCCGTGTCGGCCGCAGTGCGGCCGTTGCCCCGGCCCCGGTGCGCCCGGCGCCGGTCGGCGGCGCGGCGCAACCGGCCCTCGATCTTGCCGACGGCCAGGTCGAGGGCGGCGTAGGGGTCCTGAGCAGCGGCTTCAGCCCGGATCACCGGGCCCTTGGACCGCGCGGTGATCTCCACCCGGTCGGCCTGGTCGGCCAGCCTCGGGTTGGACTCGTGCGTCAGCTCGACGTCGATGCGGGTAAGCCTGCCGTCGTACTTGCCCAACTTGTCGAGCTTGTCCTGCACGTGCCGCCGGAACCGCTCCGGAACCTCGGTCCTACGACCCCTGACCACGATCTCCACGGCCACCTCCCGGTCGACCCTTCGAGATCCCCACGCTAGTCCGATCCCGAGCGCAGAGGGACCGGCCATCGGTCCCGTTCCAGCGCAGGTGCCGCGACCACGGCGGCCACCACCCGGGCGGCGGTCGGCCGCAGGGCTGCGGCAGCCGCAGCAAGGGTGGCACCCGACGAGCACACGTCGTCGACCAGGACGACCAGGGTGCCCGGCGCGGCGAGCACGTTGCCCGGGTCGTGCAGCGCGAGGGCACCGTCCAGGTTGTGCCACCGGTCGGCGCTGGACAGGCCGGCCTGGTCGACGACCCGGCCGCGGTGGCGCAGCAGGGGGACGGCGCGCACGGCGCCGGCGCCTGATGCCCCGGACAGCCGGCGGGACGCCAGCACGGCCAGCCGGCCGACGGGGTCGTGTCCGCGTCGGCGCCTCATCCCCGGTCGGGACGGCACCGGGACGAGCAGCAGATGACCGCCGGCAGCGGCCGACGGCCCTGCGGCCGCCTCCACCGCTGCGACCAGGAGCGTCGCCAGCGGCCACGCCGCGGCCAGCCGTCCCTGCTCCTTGTAGGCCAGCAGCAGCCGGCGCACCGGCCCCTCGTAGCGGCAGGCGGCAGTCGTGGCCGGCAGGCTGCCCGCCGGAGCCGCAGCCGGCCGGACCAGGACCGGGGCGGGGCAGATCCGGGCCCGGCACCCACGGCAGAGCACCCCTCCCCCGGCCGCGGCTGCGCACCCGGCGCAGGCGGGAGCCAGCAGCAGGTCGCAGGCTGCGTCCCAGAGCAGCCGTCCGGTGGACACCCGGCCACGGTGCCTGCTCGGGCCTCGCCGTCGCAGGGCGACGGCGAGCGGGTGTGGACGACACGCCGGACATCCCCGGGCTGGGGACGCTCAGCCCGGGTACGTGGGTGCGGTGGCGGTGACCGCGGGCTCCCACTCCAGCAGGGCGTCCTGCCGCAGCAGCTGGCCGTCGGAGGTTCCGACGACCAGGGCCTGGCCGGGCGAGGCTGCCAGGCTCGTCGCCCCATCGACCTGCCCGCGAGAGCTCAGCGCCCCGTCGGCGAGCTCCACCAGGTACGGCTGGGCCCCCTCCGCCGGCCCGGCCAGCGCAGCCAGGGCGGTCGCCGACGCCCAGGCGACGTCGACCGCAGGCAGCTGCTCGAGCTGCAGGTCGCGCAGCCCGCCGATCGACAAGCTGCCGTCCGTTCCGACCAGCACGAGGGCGAGCGCGAGCCGGGAGCCACCGTCACGTTCGTAGACGACGGCGGCGCGCACGCCGTCGGGGGCGACCACGAGCCGGCTCACGCGGGTGGCGTCCAGGGCGTCGGCCGGCACGACCACGGCCGGCGCGGTCTCGGGCCCCGCGACGAGCACCTGGCTGCCCCGCCCGTCGCGGTCCACGGCCCAGACCCGGTCCTGGCGATCCACCGACGGCGTGGACAGGTCGGTCCCGGTGAGCACCGGGACCGTGCCCGACTCGCTGGACAGCCCGGCCCTCAGCACCGCCGAGCCGTCGGAGCTGACGGCGGCGGCCTGGGTCCCGGTGAGGTTGACCCCCACCGCGCGGTACTGGCCCGGCTGACCCAGCGGCCCGTCGACCTGGCGCAGCGAGTTGCCGCGAACCGCCACGACCGCGCCGCCGGCGACCGCGAACAGCTGGTCGCCGGCCGGGACCGCGGCGGGGTCGAGGAAGTCGTAGGCATCGGTGGACACCACCCCGGTGTCGCTGCTCGGCAGCGGCAGTGGCGTGCCTTCGGCGAGCAGCGCCACCTCGGTGACTCCTGCCGCCTGCCGCAGCGTCCAGGCCAGCTGTGCCGCGATCCGCTCGCGCTGCTGGGCCGAGGCGGCCGCCACCTGGTCGGTGAGGTCGACCCGGGCGGTCGTCGCGGACACGGTGACGGCCCCGGACGTCAACGTGACGCCGGGGCCGACGGCGGAGCGCACCGCCGGGGCCAGCCAGGTCGACGGCCCGTCGAGCACCGCCTCGACGAGCAGGGTCGGGAGGTTGCCCTGCACCGGCAGGTAGGTCAGGTCGGGGACGAGCACGTCACCGGTCGGGGCGTAGAAGTAGGAGGAGAAGGAGGCGAACTCGCGGCGGAAGTCGAACGCCGACATCACCAGGCCGGCGGGCGGGGTGGCCAGCCGCCACTGCCCATCCACCTGCTCCATCCGCAGGTCGAGCGTGGCCGTGGTGTCCGGCGCGCTGGCCGTGTAGGTGCCGTCGGCGCTGACGGTGCCCTCCAGCGGCAGCACCGCCCGGACGGTCCCGGCGGTCTCGGTCACCCGGCGGCTGCCCTCGGCGGCCGCGTAGACGAGCATGCCGCTGGCCGGGTCCCAGGTCGCCGCGGCCTGCGGGGTGAGGAACTCCCGGGCGGTCGGGTAGCCGGGTTCGTAGGACGCCATCGCAGTGAGGAAACCCTCGGCGATCTCCTCCGGCGTGTCGTCGGGGCGTGGCGGGGCGGGGATGACGGCGACGTTGGGCGGGGGAACCGGCTCCCCCGCCGGACGCCCCTCGACGACAGGTCCGGTCGAGGGCACCGACACGCAGCCGCACAGCATCATCGCGAGCACGAGCACCAGCACGAGGGCTGGGGTGCGGCCACGCGTCCGGTCAGGTCGCCGGCTGCCGGTCACGGCGCACCTCCCGGTCCCCCGCCGACGCTGGGCTCGAGCACCGGCCGGGTGAAGGCCTGGGTGGGGGCGTCCTCGGGGACCAGGGGAAGGGGCGAGTCCCCCAGCGGCGACCCGGCGACCCTCGGCAGGGTCAGCCGGAAGTTCGACCCCATCCCCGGCTGGCCCCAGGCCTGCAGCAGTCCGCCGTGGATGCGGGCGTCCTCCAGCGAGATCGCCAGCCCCAGACCCGACCCGCCGGTGGTGCGGGCCCGCGCCGGGTCGGCGCGCCAGAACCGGCTGAAGACGATCTCCAGCTCCTCGACGCGCAACCCGACGCCGTGGTCGCGGACGCACACCGCGACGGTGCTCGGGCTCTGGCCGAGGGCCACCTCGACCGGGCGCGACTCGCCGTGCTCGATGGCGTTGGCGACGAGGTTGCGCAGCACCCGGGCCACCCGACGCGGGTCGACCACGACCTGGACCGGGTCCGCCGGCACCTGCACCACCAGCTCGACGCCGGCGTCGCGCGCCAGGGGGGCCAGCCCGTCGCACCCGCTGGCGACGACGTCGCGCAGGTCGACCTCCTCCAGCTCCAGCCCGGCGGCCCCCGCATCGATGCGGCTCATCTCGAGCAGGTCGGCCAGCAGGGACTCGAACCGGTCGAGCTCGGACTGCAGCAGCTCCGAGGCCCGGCGAGTGGCGGGGTCGAGCTCCCGCGACGACTCGTGCAGCACGTCGGCGGCCATCCGCACCGTGGTCAGAGGAGTGCGCAGCTCGTGGCTGACGTCGGAGACGAAGCGCTGCTGCAGCCGGGACAGCTCCTCGAGCTGGGTGATCTGCCGCTGCAGGCTGCCCGCCATGTGGTTGAACGACTGGGCCAGCCGACCCAGGTCGTCCTTGGGCTCCCGGGCCGGCACCACCATCCGTTCGTCCAGCTCACCGCCGGCCAGCTTCTCGGCGATCCCGGCCGCCTGCTGAACCGGCCGGACCACCTGTCGCACCACGATGAAGGCGATGCCGGACAGCAGCAGCACCACCAGCACCGCGACGCTGGCCACCGAGCGGCCGACCAGCTCGAGGGTCTGCTGCTGCTGGTCCAGCGGGAACAGGTAGTACAGCTCGTACATGCCGATCGACGGCACCGGGACCTGGGCTCCGACGGCCAGTCCGGCGCCGGCGGAGCCGTCCTGGTAGCTGACCGTCGTGTACGTCCAGTACAGCGAGGCGCTGGACAGGACAGCCGTGCGCAGGTCGGCGGGCACGCTCGCCGGGTCCACCCCCCGCGAGGTGCGGGTGGCCCGGCTGGCTGCCGACGCCTCAGGGTCGGACGTGCTGGCACTGAGCAGCACCACGTCGTAGCGGCCGGACGCCGCGCCGGCGCTGGAGAGGTTCGCCACCACCGCCGTCAGCAGCTGACCCACCGTGGCCGGGTCGATGGACTGGGCGGTCTGCAGCTGGGTGCGGGCCGAAGCGATCCCCGCCGCGGTGTCGTCGACGGCTGCCTCCACGGCGGCAGCGAGCAGGCCGGTGCTCACCTGCCGGAGCAGGGTGGTGGCCAGCACCGTCATCACGAGCAGCGACAGCGCCAGGGTCGTGGCCACGACCCGGACCAGGATCGAGCCGCGCCACCAGCGCGCGAGCGCCCGGAACGGTCGGGGAGCGGGCATGGCCTAGCCGGCTGCCGCCCGGTAGCCGACACCCCGCACCGTCTGGACGATCCGGGGGTTCTCCGGGTCGATCTCGATCTTCGCCCGCAGCCGCTGCACGTGCACGTTGACCAGCCGGGTGTCGGCGGAGTGCCGGTAGCCCCAGACCTGCTCGAGCAGCTCGTCCCGGGTGAAGACCTGCCAGGGCCGCCGGGCCAAGCAGACGAGCAGGTCGAACTCCAGCGGCGTCAGCGCGATCGACTCCTCGCCGCGGTGCACGGTGTGGCCCGGCACGTCGATGGTGAGGTCGCCGGTGACCAGGGTTGTCGGTCGCGGCTGCTCGCTGCCCCGCAGCCGGGCCCGAACCCGGGCCACGAGCTCCTTGGGCTTGAACGGCTTGACCACGTAGTCGTCCGCCCCCGACTCGAGCCCGAGCACCACATCGACCGTGTCGGTCTTGGCCGTCAGCATGACGATGGGCACGCCCGAGTGCGCGCGGATCTCCCGGCAGACCTCGATGCCGTCCTTGCCCGGCAGCATCACGTCCAGCAGCACGAGGTCGGGCTGGAAGCCGTCGAAGGCGGTCAGCACCTCGTCGCCGCGGGTGACGGTCTGGGTCACGAAGCCCTCGCCGCGCAGGACGATACCGAGCATCTCCCCGAGGGCGGTGTCGTCGTCGACGATGAGGATGCGGCCGCGCACGGCGCCATGGTGTCACGCCCCGGGCATGCGACGATCGGAGCGTGAGCGTGTCCGGACCACCGTCCCCGCCATCCGGCTGGGTGTCCCCACCGGATCAGGGCTGGGGGACGACCGACCCGCAGGGGTGGTACCCGCCTCCCGCCCAGGGGTGGGCCCCACCTCCACCGGCGCCGAAGCCGGGTGTCATCCCGCTGCGGCCGCTCGGTGTGGGGGACGTGCTCGAGGCGACGCTGGCGACGCTGCGGCGCTACCCGGCTGCCACCCTCGGCTCGTCGCTGCTCGTCGTCGCGGTCGTGTCCACCCTGCAGCTGGTGCTGCTGTGGCCGGTGATCAGCGCGCTGGCCGACCTGCCCGAGCCTGTGGTCGACCAGCAGGGGCTGGACGCGTGGTGGCAGGCCCTCGAGTCGTTCCCGTGGCAGTGGGCGCTCGTCGCGGGCGTGCTGGCCGGGATGCTGTCGTTCCTGCTGCTGACCTCGCTGACGGGCCTGCTGGCCGTGGTGGTGGGTCAGGCCGTGCTGGGCCGGACCCTGTCGTTCGGCCAGGCGTGGCGCCGGGCGGCCCCTCGGCTCCCCCGGCTGCTGGTGACCGTGCTGCTGGTGGCCCTGGCCGTCAGCGCGATCTGGCTCGTGCTCGCAGGCCTCGCCCTGGTGGCCGTGGCCGCCTCGGCGCCGACCGTGGTGGCGGCGCTGCTTCTGCTCGCCGCGCTGGCGGCGCTACCCGCGTCGCTGTGGCTCGGGGTGCGGCTCGCACTGGCTTCTCCGGCCGTCATGCTCGAGAGTCAGGACGGTCGGGCGATCGGCCCGGCGGCGGCGGTCCGCCGGTCCTGGCGCCTGGTCGGCGGGGCCTGGTGGCGGACGTTCGGGGTCGTGCTGCTCGGGTCGGTCATCGCCGGCGCCCTCAGCGGGTTGGTCTCCGCACCGGTGCAGGCGCTCGTCGCGGCCGCGCCGCTGAGCCTCGGCGCCGGGCTCGTGCTGACCACGCTCGGGGCGGTCGTCGGTCAGGCGGTGTCGCTGCCGATCTCGGGGCTGGTGCTCGCCCTGGTCTACGTCGACCGACGCATCCGCGCCGAAGGGCTCGACACGGCCCTCGCCCACGCCGCCGGCGTCGCCGGACCTCAGTAGCGGTACGCGTCGGCCTTGTAGGGACCCTCGACGTCCACCCCGAGGTACTCGGCCTGGGCCTTGGTGAGCTCGGTGAGCCCCACCCCGAGGGCGTCCAGGTGCAGCCGCGCGACCTTCTCGTCCAGGTGCTTGGGCAGCACGTGCACGCCGAGCGGGTACTGCTCGGGGGTGGTGACGAGCGCGATCTGGGCCAGCACCTGGTTGGTGAACGAGCACGACATCACGAAGGAGGGGTGGCCGGTGGCGTTGCCCAGGTTCAGCAGGCGGCCCTCCGACAGCACGATCACCGCATGACCGTCGGGGAACACCCACTCGTCGACCTGCGGCTTGATCCGCACCCGCTGGATGCCCGGGTAGTCGGCCAGTCCGGCCATGTCGATCTCGTTGTCGAAGTGGCCGATGTTGCCCACGATCGCGTGGTGCTTCATCGCGGCCATGTGCTCGACGGTGACCACGGACAGGCAGCCGGTGGCCGTGATGACGATGTCGGCCACGCCCAGCACGTCCTCCAGCTGGGCCACCTGGTAGCCGTCCATGACCGCCTGCAGTGCGCAGATGGGGTCGACCTCGGTCACGATGACGCGCGCTCCCTGGCCGCGCAGGGACTCCGCGGAGCCCTTGCCGACGTCGCCGTACCCGCACACGACGGCGGTCTTGCCGCCCACCAGCACGTCGGTGGCCCGGTTGATGCCGTCGACGAGGGAGTGCCGGCAGCCGTACTTGTTGTCGAACTTGCTCTTGGTGACCGAGTCGTTGACGTTGATGGCGGGGAACAGAAGCGTGCCCGCGCGCTGCATCTCGATGAGCCGGTGCACACCGGTGGTCGTCTCCTCGGTGACGCCGCCGATCCCGGCCGCCATCCGGGTGAACAGGGTGGGGTCGGCAGCCAGGCTGCGCTGCAGCAGCGCGAGCACGACGGCGAACTCCTCGGAGTCGGCGCTGCCCGGGTCGGGCACCATGCCGGCGCGCTCGAAGTCGACGCCCTTGTGCACCAGCAGGGTGGCGTCGCCGCCGTCGTCCAGCAGCATGCTGGGGCCGTCGAAACCCTCCCAGCGCAACGCCTGCTGGGTGCACCACCAGTACTCCTCGAGGGTCTCGCCCTTCCAGGCGAACACGGGGACGCCGCGCAGGTCCTCCGGCGTGCCGTCGGGACCCACGACGACCGCAGCGGCTGCCTGGTCCTGGGTGGAGAAGATGTTGCAGGACGCCCAGCGCACCTGCGCACCCAGCGCGACGAGGGTTTCGATCAGCACCGCGGTCTGCACGGTCATGTGCAGCGAGCCGGTGATGCGCACGCCCGCCAGCGGCTGGGACTCGCCGTACTCGGTGCGCATCGCCATGAGGCCGGGCATCTCACCCTCGGCGAGGCGGATCTCCTTGCGGCCGAGCTCGGCCAGCCCGAGGTCGGCGACCTTGAAGTCGATGGGGGCAGCGGCAGGCACGGGTGCTCCTGAGGTTGGGGACAGTGCTCCGGTCAGTGCTCCGGTGGACCCACCGGAGACGTTCAGTCTAGGCCCGCCGGGCCGGGCCGGCCCGTTCAGCCCGGGTCGGACCCGCCAGCGGCGGTCCCCTGCTGGCCCACCTGCAGGTACCGAGCAGCGAAGCGCCCGACCGCCAGGAGCGAGGCGAAGCGCGCCACGTCCGGCCCCGAGTCGGCGGTGAGGACGTGCACCCGGACGTCGTGCTGCGACGCGACCTGCTCGAGCCGAGTGCGGGCATGCGCGGCGGCCGGCTCGGTACGGCCGTCGTCGAGCACGACGAGGGCGGGCCGGGTGGGGCGGTGGCCCGCTCGGGAGTCCTCGTCGAAGGGGTCGGCGAACAGGTCGGGCTCACCGGCCGCCGCGAGCAGCGGGACGAGTTGGGTCGCCTCCCCGGCCACGGCCGGGACTCCGGTGGCGCCGCGCAGCCCTTCGGCCATCCGCCGGGCGGCCCGGCCAGCCAGCGGTGAGCCTCCCCAGACCACCGGGACGTGCTCGGCGAGCACGAGGGCCAGCTCCTTTGCCGGGTTGGCGTCCACGGGTACGGTCGGGCCGCAGCGCACCGCGACCTCGTCGAGGGCATCGGCGACGGGCTCGGCCGAGACGTCCGGGCCGAGCGCGAGCCGGTGCAGTGCCTGCAGGACGGGCACGCAGACGGCCAGCGGGTCAGCCGACCCCGAGGGCAGCAGCACGCCCCGGCCGGACCGGGTCCGGTCCAGCGGCGAGTCCGCCGGAGCGGTGACGAGCAGGTCGCAGCCGCGGCGCACGGCCTCGGCCACCGTTCGCTCGTCGGCCTCGGACCGGCCGGTGGTGGACAGGACCACGACCAGGTCGAGCGGTCCGGCCCAGCCGGGCAGACCGGGGTGCGGCCAGGCGACGAACGGGACCGGGCAGACCGGTTCCAGCACGCTTCGCAGCAGCCGGCCGTCCGGGCCGGCCGCCACGACGGCGCGCGGGCGCGACGCCAGCACGTCGGTGAGGTGGTCCAGCGCCGGCTCGGCGGTCAGCTGCGCCTGGCGCACCTGTGCTCCCCATCCCGCGACGGATCGCAGCGCGTCGTCGACCGCCTCGAGTGCCTCGGGGTCGTCCAGCCGGGTGTCGTCGAACACGCAGGCCTCAGCCCCGGTCCCGGTGCCGGGCCTCGTCGAGCAGCAGCACCGGGATGCCGTCGTCGATCCGGAACACCCGGTCGCACTCGGTGCAGGCGAGCTCACCTGCGCCCTCGGCGGCCTGCGGGTCGTAGTCCAGCGGCGCGTGCCGCTCGCAGGGGCAGGCCAGGATCTCCAGCAACCAGGGCTGCAGTGTCACGACTCCTCCTCGGTCCCACCGGCGACCGGCTCGGCGAGGAACGCGAGCACCTCGTCGCGGATGGTCACCATCGTCGCCTCGTCGACGCCCTCGACGTTGAGCCGCAGCATCGGCTCGGTGTTGGAGGGCCGCAGGTTGAACCACCAGTCGGTCGCCTGCACGCTGAGCCCGTCGAGGTCGTCCAGGCTCAGCCCTGGGTCCCCGCCCCAGCGGTCCCGCGCGGCGGCGAGCACCGCCTGCTGGTCGGGCACGACGGTGTTGATCTCGCCGGACCGGACGTAGCGCTGGTAGGGCGCGACGAGCGCGGCCGCTGTGGTGCCCGGCGCCGCCGAGCCCAGCGCGGCGAGCACGTGCAGGGCCGCGAGCAGGCCGGAGTCGGCGCGCCAGAAGTCGCGGAAGTAGAAGTGGCCGGAGTGCTCGCCCCCGAACACCGCTCCGGAGGAGGCCATCGCAGCCTTGATGAAGGAGTGCCCGACCCGGGTGCGCAGCGGTGTCCCGCCGTGCTCGCGGACGATCTCGGGCACCGCCCGGGACGTGATGCAGTTGTGGATGACGGTCGCGCCCGGGTCGCGGGCGAGTTCGCGGACGGCGATGAGTGCGGTGATGTCCGACGGGTCGAGCAGGTGCCCGTCGGCGTCCACGACGAAGCACCGGTCGGCGTCGCCGTCGAAGGCGAGGCCGAGGTCCGCGCCGATGGCCCGGACCCGGGCGACGAGGTCCACCAGCGTCGTCGGGTCGAGTGGGTTGGCCGGATGGTGCGGGAAGGTGCCGTCGAGGTCGAGGTAGAGCCCGTCCAGGCGCACGGGCGAGTCGGCGAGGACGGCGGGCACCGTGAGCCCGGCCATGCCGTTGCCGGCGTCCACCACCACGGTGAGCGGGCGCACGCCGTCCAGCGGCACCAGGGCCCGGACGAAGTCCACGTACCCGGGCAGCACGTCGACGTGGCGCACCGCCCCCGCGGTCGGGGCGGGGACCGGAGCCGGCCCGGCGATCGCCTCGGCGATGGCGGCCAGGCCCGTGTCGTGGCCGACCGGCACGGCGCCGGCCCGGCACAGCTTGACGCCGTTGTACTCCCCGGGGTTGTGGCTGGCCGTGATCATGGCACCGGGACGGTCGAGCATCCCGGAGGCGTAGTAGAGCAGGTCGGTGGAGGCCAGACCGATGTCGGTCACGTCGACCCCCGCGGCGGTGACGCCGGTGGTGAACGCCGCGGCCAGCTCGGGGGAGGACACCCGTGCGTCCCGGCCGAGGACGACCCCGGGGTGTTCTCGGCCCTGGTCGGGTCGGGTGAGGGCAGCGAACGCCGAGCCGGCCCGCCGGACCAGGTCGGGGGTCAGCTCGCCGGGCACCAGGCCACGGATGTCGTAGGCCTTGACGACGCTCACGCGCGACGAATCTAGTCGACGGGCCGCAGCACCCTCAGGTGCCCGCGACGGCCGACCTCGACCATGCCCTCGGCATGCGGACCCGGCGCCGGCCGGGCGGCCTCGCGGACCGCGTCGGCCAGCGCCGCCAGGTCGTCCGGCGTCGGCCCGTAGGACTCCGGGTCGACGGCGAGCCTGACCACGTCCCACCCCAGCGGTGCGGTGAGTCGCTCCGCATGGGCCGAGCACAGGTCGTAGCAGTGCGGCTCGGCATAGGTCGCCAGCGGGCCGAGGACGGCGGTGGAGTCGGCGTACACGTAGGTCAGCGTCGCGGTCGCGGGCTGGGTGCACCCCGCCCGCGAGCACCGGCGCATCGCTCGCACAGCCGTCACCGTAGCCCCCCGACCCACCGGCAGCAGCCAGGAGACGAGCGCCTCGTGCTCGTGTCGCCCGACGCCGGTAGCCTCACCGGGTGGCTGTGCCCCCGTCCCGGCGCGGCAGCGACCGACCGCAGCCGCGCCGCCGTCGGGACCGACACGGCCGGGGGATGCGGGGTTCGCTCGCCTCGGCGGACGTGCCGATGGCGCGCACGACCGCCGAGCGTTTCGACGACGTCGCCGCCGCCGCGGTGGCGCGGCTGGACAAGCGCTGGGCGGGCGAGCTCGCCTCGGTTCAGTTCCTCGTCGAGGACGTGCCCGACCTGTCGGGCTGGGACCGGGACTGGGTGCCGTTGGGCCGCACGGACCCGGCCGAGGCAGGACTGCCGGCCCGGGTGGTGCTCTACCGGCGGCCGATTCAGACCCGGGCGCCCGGGGAGCTGGCGCTGCGCCGACTCGTGCTGGACGTGCTGGTCGAGCAGGTCGCTGAGGTGCTGGGCCTGGACCCGAAGGACGTCGACGGCGGCTACTCGGGCGAGGAGGAGTAGCCGGGCAGGCCGACGGCCACGTCGGCGACCACGGCCGGTACGGTCACCGTGACCGGGCTGGCGCGCAGGGACAGCAGGTCGAACCAGGTGGCGTCTCGTTCGACGTCGGGGTCCAGCGGGTCGGGCACGCGGACGGTTGCCCCGGTCTGACGGGTGACCAGCACGCCGGCGCCCTCGGGTGGCTGCACCTGGACCCACCCGTCGGTCACACCGTCGGGCAGGGCCACCGGCAGGTCGACCGTGGCACCTGGACGGACCCGCACCCGCTGCGGCTGGTCGAGGGGCGCGCCGTCCAGCCCCAGCAGGGTGACGGTCAGCGTGACCGGTGGGACCAGCCGGACGTCGGCCCGGGCCGGGGCCGGCGCCACCGACGGGGCCGGCGCCACCGACGGGGCCGGCGCCACCGACGGGGCCGGCGCCACCGA
>Ga0114939_10000519_pt1 | contig 32084 bp, 23 predicted proteins | sample AshMeaCrysSpring_FD_87196 | JGI IMG/M metagenome (GOLD analysis project Ga0114939, IMG submission 87196) | Groundwater microbial communities from Big Spring, Nevada to study Microbial Dark Matter (Phase II) - Ash Meadows Crystal Spring | ecosystem: Environmental > Aquatic > Deep subsurface >...
AAAAGGAAACAGTCTACGCAAAAAACGGTAAAATTGTCAGTCGTAAAAGTTCTTTAAAGCAAGGAAAAAGAGGAGGGGTCAGTATCACCGAATTGAGGGGTCAGTATCACCGAAATATGCACTTTTGTATGCTAAAAAAGAAGTCAAATGCTCGTAGCGTTGTTGACGCAACGCTGAGCAAAAGTAAGAATCTATCATTACCTGCCAAAAAGTTCATTAAGCACATTATTGGGTTATGGGTGGCGATGAATTGTCGGTACAGGTTCAGCAATCTGGCACGCTGGGGTACTCTGTCCGACAAAGGGTATCGAAATGCATTCACCCGGGAATTCGATTGGTTTAGGTTTAACTGCAGCCTGGTGGACGATAGTTGCAGCAAGGATATTATTGCTGTATTTGATCCTTCGTACATTAAAAAAAGCGGAAAGCACACCTATGGTATTGGTTACTATTGGAGTGGTGTAAGTCAGCGTACGCTTCGAGGTTTGGAAATCGGCTGCCTGGGTTTTGTAGATGTAGCAAACAGGACTACGATGCACGGAATAGCAGTGCAAACGCCCGGCAAAAAGGAACTGGAAAGGCAGGGAAGGAATATGGTACAGCATTATGTCAGTATTATCACAGATCACATCGAGCAAATTAAGCCACATGCACGCTACTTAGCCGTGGACGGTTACTTCATGAAAAAGGACTTCATTTTACCAATAGTAGAGCAAGGACTGCACGTAATAACCAAAGCACGGTCAGACGCCAATTTTAATTATGTATACCATGGGCCGCAGAAAGCCGGCCCGGGAAGGCGCAAGATTCATGATGGCAAAGTGGATATCCGCAACTTGGATAAACGCAGGCTAAAATGCATTATGTCTAAAAACGGCGTAACGATTTATGCCGGCCAACTGTACTGCGTGATACTGAAACGAGTAGTAATGGTAGCATTTGTTTACTATGCAGCCAAGCAGCAGCCGGAAATAATTCTTTGTACTGATAAAGAGTTGGATGCCCTTAAGATGTGCGATTATTATGGTCTACGCTTCCAAATTGAATTCCTGATTAGAGACGCAAAGCAACACGCCGGTTTCGAAGACTGCATGGCCAGAGACGAACGCAAGCTTAAAACTCACTTCAATATTTCTATGACCACTGTGTCGGTAGCCAAAGCTGCATACCACTTATCTGTACCACATGCCGAAAGGGATAGTTTTTCAATGTCGGACATCAAAATGTGGCATATGAACCAACTGCTGACCAAAAGAATATTTTCAAACTTAGCTTTGGACCTGAGTTGCAGAAAAATAAAACGTATTTACAACAGTTGCTTGAATTTCGGACGATTACGTGCTTAAATAATTACCGGAGTATTGCTTACAGATGAAGCAAAATTATTGCCCCCCGACTGGTTTGGAAAGCAGGCTTATTCAGTAAGAATTCTAAACAGTAATGAGAAGATAGTTTTGGTGCCATTTGCTGAAGCCAGTCAAACAGGAGGCGATATGAAAGTTTGGTTGCCCTTGCAAACGGAGAAGTGATCTATGAAAGAGTATGTTCCATTTGGCAATCTTGGCAAGCGGACATTTTTCTTTTGAACAGGAACTACAGGAAGGGTATAGCGTCTTTTCGCATGCAGTTGGTCAGGATATAATAAATGAATCTTTAGGAAAGATATTTTCATAGGATTTTGAGTGAGGAAACTGCTTGTTATGAGGGAAATACAGACAAGGTAGAGACAAAATGTTTGAACCGCTGGCAGCAATTGCAAGACGTCCGCTGGCAAAAAAAGTGTTTGAAAATGCAGTGCTTGTGAAACCAAAATTACTAGAACTGTATTGAATAACACGTAAATCGTTTTCTTCGAAGTTTATGAGGAAACCGGAATTATCCTCGATATTTATCGTAAAAACCGCGATCCTGTTCACAGTAAGCACCAATCAATGCCACTTCCATCCTTCATCTCCGAAATCACCTTCATCACCGCCCGCAGCGGCGGCGCCGGCGGCCAAAACGTAAACAAGGTGGAGACCGCGGTAACCGGCTATTGGAAGCCGGCTGATTCTCATTTTTTTACCGAAGAACAGAAAAACCTGCTGGCCGAAAAGCTGCAAAACCGGATGAATACCGATGGCGCAGTTTTTGTTAAAAGCCAGGTACATCGCAGCCAAATGGCCAATAAAACAGAAGTAATCGGCAACTTTGTAAAACTGGTGGAAAAAGCGCTGCACCGGGCAAAGCCACGTATTGCTACCCGGCCATCCAAGGGGCAAATACAGCACCGGCTCGACAATAAAAAGCGTAAAAGTGAGTTGAAGCAATTGAGGAGTAAGATATCATGGTAAAAATAAGATGTTTGTGGGCCACCGTTGGGCTGGCTATTATGACATTAGCGGGCTGCCAGCCCGAGCTGGAAGGAAACGTAAACGCAGCCACCCTGCGCTTGAATATTACGCACCAGGCAGGTGGCAAACCGATGGCGCCGGGTACGCCCGTTACCAACCCTCATGGCGAAACCTATACGCTCAGCATTTTCAACTATTACTTGAGCAACTTTTACCTGGTAGATACCCGGGGTACCCGCTACGATTTTAAAGACTCGTATTTTTTGGTGAAGGAATCAGAAACGGCCAGCAAACTCATTGAACTGAAGGTGCCTGCAGGCAGGTACACCAAGTTGGGCTTTTTGATAGGGGTGGACAGCATACGCAACGTGAGCGGTGTGCAAACCGGCGCCCTCGACCCCTCCGAAGGCATGTTCTGGACCTGGAGCAGCGGGTATATTATGGCCAAAATGGAGGCTACCTCGCCCAACAGTAATCAGCCGGCACAAAAAGTGGAATATCATATTGGTGGCTTTAGTGGTGCCAACAACACCCTGCAATGGGTGGAACTGGACCTGCCTTCGGCCGCCGAACCCACAGGCACAGCGATCAGCACGGTTGCCTTGGGTGCCGAGGCTAATGAGTGGTTTACCGGCGCTGTGCCATTGCGTATTGCTGATCATGCTAACATTACCAGCCCCGGGCCCCTGGCAGTGCAGGTGGCTGCCAATTATGCCAACATGTTTGCCGTTACGGGTGTTACTAACCAATAATGCGCAACAGCGGTATCATATACACCCTGGGCTTTCTGCTGTTGCTGGTGGCTTGCTCAAAAAAGGAACAGCAAGCTCCAGCCGGCCCTACACCGGTGAAGTTTGACGTACCTGCCGGCTGGCCACAACCGACTTACAACTTTGCCGACAATCCACTTACTAAAGAGGGGATAGTCTTGGGCCGCAAGCTGTTTTACGACGGCATTCTGAGCCAGGATGGCAACTTTCCCTGTGCCAGCTGCCACCAGCAAGTAGCGGCATTTGGCACCTTCGACCACGACCTGAGCCACGGCTTCAACAACCAGCATACCCTGCGCAATACGCCACCCCTGCAAAACCTGGCCTGGATGAAGGAGTTTCATATGGACGGCGGCATCAACCACCTGGACCTGCAGCCCCTGGCGCCCATAACAGCCCCCAACGAAATGGCCGAAACGCTCGATAATGTACTCGGTAAGCTGCGCAAGAGCACTGTGTACCCCAGCCTGTTCAGGGCGGCTTTTGGCTACGAAACCATCAATACCCGCCGGATGACACAGGCCCTCAGCCAGTTTATGCTTACCATGGTTAGCGCCAACAGCAAGTACGACCAGGTGAAGCGCGGGCAAGCCACCTTTAGCCTGCCCGAAAGCCTGGGTTACGACATTTTTAAAGCTAAATGCGCGGCCTGCCATACCGAGCCCTTGTTTACCAACTTGAGCTACCGCAATACCGGTTTTAATATGGAGCCTGTGCTGCGCGATAGCGGCCGCATGCGCATTACGCGCCTGCCTGCCGACTCGTTGAAGTTTAAAGTGCCCAGCCTGCGCAATGTGATGGTAACCCAGCCTTATGCCCACGATGGCCGCGTGTTCGACATACTAGCCATGCTGGAGCATTACAACAGCGGCGTTGTCAACGGCCCCACTACCGACCCCCTTGTACGCAACAAAATACCCCTCTCTAATTTTGAAAAGGGGCAGTTGGTGGCCTTTATGAGCGCCCTAACCGATACGGCATTTTTGCGAAACAAGGCCCTGAGCGAGCCACAGTAGGGCTTAGTTCTTTTTAAGTCCCTCAACTACCCGCGATGCCTTTTTGGTGTCGAGTTTTGTACGTTCCTCTTCTAATTTCTTGCGCTGCCTTTCCTGCTCCTTCGCGTTATCGTCCAGGTCTTTCTGCAAATCCTTGATTTTCTTCTCCATGTACTCCTGGTCCTTCATCAGGTCGTTGAGCCTGCGCTGCTCCTGTTTCACCAGTTCTTCCTGGTCAGCAATTTCTTTCAGATATTTCTGATCCTCCACATGGGTATCCATGCCGCTCAATACGGCAGCCGCACCTATTGCCGCAGTACCGGCTAAAGCTGCGTTGCGGGTGCTTGCCTCTTCTTTCGACAGGTTGTCGAACGTAATGATACCTGGCTTGCCAGTAGCTATATACACTTTGCACGCTGGCTCCTTTTTGGTGCCGGACTTATCCACCTTCATCAGGTAATCGAGTGGCTCGTTCTGCCCTATTTCGGGCCTCACCACTTTCTCCACAAAATAGTATCCCCGCTTTTCCCTGTAGGTATAGCCCATAGCCTTGATCCTGTCTTTTAGGGCAAGCTCGCCCATCTCGGCCGATATGGGGTATTCCTGTACGCGGGCCGGCAACCTGAGCCCGTTGAACTCGAGGATAGCCTGCGCCTGGGCAAACAGGGTGGGTAGCAATGCAAATGATGCAAGCAAAACATAGGCTGTGATCCAGGCTTTCATTTTTCCGATTTTCTTTTAAAGTTAGCGATTGGTTTCCGAACATGATGTAGGCGCAAAGGGCCTGTTTAAGGTTGATCAAAAAATGAGCATAGCCAATCAGGTGCTTTAACCCGCCACAATGGTGTATAGTGATTGCCAACCCGGCACACTTCAAGCTGCTTACCTTTATGCCATCATGGGTTACCGCATCAGAATATTCATGCTGGCTTCTGTTCTCATTGGCAGCAACCTGACGCTTTATGCGCAAAACGACGATAGAAACGTTCAGCAAGCTGTTGTTGAATCGGGTAGGTACTGGCTGGATGTGGATTATTATGGCGATGGCAAGATCGGGCATCGGCTCGATATCCATTTGCCTGTCAACGGCAGAGGGCCTTTCCCTGTAGTGATATGCATCTACGGTAGCGCTTTCTTCTCCAACCCATCCAAAGCTGCCATCTTCAGACAGGGCCTGGGGCAGGTATTGCTGAAAAATGGTTTCGCAGTGATTAGCATCAACCACCGGGCAAGCACCGACTCTGTTTTTCCCGCACAGATACAGGACGTAAAAACCGCCATCCGCTTCGTACGAACGTTTGGTAAACTGTATGACCTGAAAACGGAGCACATGGGCATAACGGGCTATTCCTCCGGCGGTCATTTGTCGGCGCTGGCAGGCACTACCAGTGGCCAGTCATCAGCTACTTATGATGGTATTACGATAGACCTGGCAGGTAAATGCCCGAAATATGCGGCAGCTTCCGATGCAGTGCAGGCCGTGGTGGATTGGTTTGGGCCAACGGATTTCCTCATCATGGACAGTTGCGGAAGCCAGATGAATCACAACGATGCAAAATCGCCTGAATCAACGCTGGTAGGTGGCGCCATAGAGCAGCATAAAACCCTTGCCCGTTTGGCCGATCCTGCATGTTATGTGCGGACCGGCAATCCACCTTTTCTCATCTTCCATGGCGGTAAAGACCCGCTGGTGCCATTTTGCCAAAGTGAGCACCTCTATGCGGCACTTAAGGAAAAGGGAGTGCCTGCCCGCTTTGTTCCGGTACCCGGCGGGGGTCACGGCCCGGGTGTAATGATTGATAAGTATTATGCAGAAATGATTTCGTTTTTCAGGCAATACATCCAGTGAAGGGAGGCTTCCATCACGTCTTGAATGTGGTGAGGCCGGCAGTTGAACGTGCTGTCCCCAGTTTGCAACTTGGGAATTTTATTTTCTCCAGTGTTCCGAATAATCGGAAATGCCGCGAAATTATGCCTACTATGAAGCCTTATTCGGGTCAGAGACCCGTGAGAACATAAAGGTGCCGAGATGCAATCGTCGGCACAGCGGCACCAAGGCAGGATCCCGTTGGCCAGGCCGTGCTGTTCCAGGTTTGCAACTCGGGAATATGAAGCTTGCCCCGAGGGAGCCGAAGGGTTCTTAAGCGACTGTGTCGCGGTGTTCACTCAAATTAGCATTGGCCCCTGTTGCAGGCTGGTAAGAATATGATGTTAATGAGACCGGTGTCCTGGTGTAGCGTTGGGTGTGGGCATCTTTTCACGTACGTTTGGCACCGCTTTTGCCGTTATGGCATTGCCAAAACAATTTTGTAATTGAGCAGCATTAAAAAACTTGCCGGACAAACTCTGTGGTATGGGGTGCCCAACATTGCTTCGCGCTTTTTGGGCTACCTGCTTTCTATTCAATTGTTCAGGTGGTACGGGCCTGCCGTTACGGCCGATATCACTCAGGTGTACGCACTCATTCCATTTCTCAATATCCTGTTTACTTACGGCCTCGAAACGGCCTATTTCCGTTTTGCGCAGCAAACCGATGAAAAGCGGTTGTTCAACACACTGCACCTTTCGCTTATTGTTTCCACGATCCTGTTTTCGCTGGCGCTGCTGTGGCTGGCCGGGCCCTTAAGTGGCTACACAGCGCTGCAAGACAGGCCGGAGTATTTCCGCTGGATGGTGTACGTCTTGTTTTTCGACACGCTGGCTACCATACCCTTTGCCCGCCTGCGCCACCAGGAACGGCCCCGCAAGTATGCCCTGGTTAAAGTGCTAAACGTGGCCCTCTACGTGGCCCTGGCCTACTATTGGCTGCTCATTTGCCCGCAGCGGTATGCCCAAAATGCCAACGACCCGTTCCTGTTGTTTTTTGACCCATCCATGGGCATTGGGTATTACATCATTGCCAACATGGCGGCTAGCGCGCTAACCCTGCTGCTACTGCTGCACGAGTGGAAGGGCTTTCGCCTGCGGTTTGATACGGCCCTGTGGAAAGAGGTGATGGTGTATGCCTTTCCGCTGATTATAGTGGGCTTTGGCGGTATGATAAACGAAATGCTGAGCCGCCTGGTGTACAGCTATGTGCTGCACCTGCCGCTGGTAGAGGAGAAGCTGCAACTGGGCATATTTGGCGCAAGCTACAAGGTGGCTGTACTCATCACCATTTTCATACAGGTTTTTAAGATGGCAGCGGAGCCGTTTTTCTTCAAACAAATGGACAGCGCCAACGCCCCGGCTACCTATGCCCGCGTTACCAAGTTTTTTGTGATAGCCTGCTGCCTGATGTGGCTGCTTATTGTGTTTAATCTGAACCTGATTGCACAGCTTGCTTATGGCAAAAACTATGACCAGTACATTGCCGGGGTACACATCATTCCCATACTGGCTATGGGCAGTGTTTTTTTGGGCGTGTATTACAACCTGAGCGTTTGGTACAAGGTAACCAACCGCACCTGGACGGGCGCCTGGATAACCCTGAGCGGCGCGGTTATCACCATTGCGCTCAACCTGTGGTGGATACCACGCTACGGTTACGCAGGCAGCGCCTGGGCTACTTTTATCTGCTACCTGTTTATGATGATTATTAGCTATGTACTGGGCCAGCGCCACTACCCCGTGCCGTATGCATGGAAGAAGCTGACAGCCTACGTAGTCATAGCTGCCCTGCTGTACATAGCGCACCGATATATTGCGGCACGCATAAGCCATGCCTGGTTTACCTATGGGTTGGCCATGGTACTGTTTGCCGCTTACCTGCTGCTGCTGGCCAGGGTAGAGCGCAAAGAGATGAAGCTGCTTCCGGTAGTGGGCAGGTTTTTTTAGCTGACGGCCCTGCCAACTCAAATTATTGTACGCTTGGTGTACATAATTAACGCACATGTCATCAAGCCTGGTATCATATTCTGACTAAACAGTAAGAGTTGGTGCCCACCAATTTATTTTCACAGAAATTCTAAATAATGAAATCGTATTTCGCTTGCACAATATTTCTTCTGCCCCTTGTTTTAACTGCACAATCGCAAGCTGTTCAGCAGTCTAGCCTTTTGAACTCAAAAAGGCTGCTGGAGGATTTTAAGGTCATGAAAGGGGTAATGCTGAATTACCATCCAGGACTTTACAGGTTCCAGGATAGTTTGGCTGTTGAAAAGCATTTCAAAAATCTGGAACAAGCGCTGGGACAAGACCGATCTCTTTCAGAGGCTTACTTGTTATTTTCAAGGTTTACGGCCAGTTTAAAATGCGGACATACTTTTTGCAGCTATTACAATCAGAGTGGCATTACCAAGGATAGCCTTTTTAATAAGACAGACAAGGTTCCCTTCACATTTTTCCTGTTTGAAAAAAGGATGATTGTTGAAAAGAATGTTTCGAATAATGACGTACTCGGGCAAGGAACAGAAGTGCTGGAAGTCAACAATGTTCCGGTTGCCAACATCATCGACACGCTGATACAATATGTAAAAGGGGACGGTAACAATAATTTGAAGCGATTGAGTGATCTGAACCTTTCCGGGTTGGGAAAGTATGAAGCCTTTGATATTTTTTATCCGTTGTTATTTCCTCCGGCCAACAATGTATACACGCTAAAGGTAAAACAGCCTGGTAAGGACGCTGTACTGAAAGTAGATATGAGGCCGGTAAGCCGCACCCAACGATTTGCGCTCATCGAAGACAGGTATGGCAAACAGCCCTCCACTTTAGATGACTTATGGAGTTTCAGCCTGCTCGATAACAGTATCGGTTATTTGAAAATAGGCACATTTGTTACGAATAAACTGACCATTGACTGGAAGAAATTCCTGGACAAAGCTTTTGATGAGTTAGATACAAAGAAGATTGAAAATCTGGTCATTGACATTCGCGGAAATGAAGGAGGGGATGATGAAGTAAACCTTGTGCTTGGAAAGAAGCTCGCAAAAAGACAGATTGAGCTTCCGGCATTCAGAGAATTGCTCCGCTACGAGCAGGTTGCAGATGAATTTCGTCCTTACCTGAATACGTGGGACAGAAGTTTCTATAACAGGGGTGGCCAGGTGGTGAAGCAGGAAAATGGATTTTACACCTGGAGGAAAGACAGGGGTAATTCAATCATTAAGCAAAATAGCAATGCATTCCAGGGAAATACCTATTTGCTTGTTGATGCTGCTAATAGTTCTGCTACATTTTTTCTTACCGCAGGGTTAAGGCAAAATAAAATTGCCACCATTATTGGCTCCGAAACCGGTGGCAATCGGAAAGGTACAAATGGCGGACAGCTCTTTTTTCTCTGGTTGCCAAACTCCAAAATAGAAATAGATATTCCCTTAATTGGGTATTATCCGTTAACCGAACAACCAGACAGGGGCTTGACTCCGGACATGGAAGTCGCGTCAACAATTGCAGATATCTTATCGGGCAAAGACAAGGTGTTAGAGAAGGCCATTGAGCAAATATCGAAGGGGCGGGTAGTTCAATAATTGAGCTGGCATTTGAGGTGCAAAAACAGGAGTGGAAAGTACTACAACGAGTAGTACATTGGCTGAATTCTGCAGCACGATTACGCTATACCTTGTTTTCTTATGGGCTGGAAGGGGTATTTTTTTGCTTACATGCTGCTGCTTGGCAGGGTAGAGCGCAAATAGATGAAGTTGCTACCGGTGGTGGGCAGGTTTCATTAAACTGGTGGCCCTGCCAACTAAAAACATGACAAATTTACGCAATTAGTTCTTCATTTCTTATTCTGGCTTTTTCTCCATCTTTTCCACCCGGCGCAGCAATTCGGTGTCTTGCTGCTGTAAAAATTCGATTTGCTTCTGTTACTCCTGTACTGCATTAATCAATGACACTACGAGTTCGCCGTATGACAGGTTGAGTGTTTTTTTCGCATCATCGTCTTGCGCCAGTCCGCTAAAGGGTATGCTCGGTTGTTGCAGTTATTGCTCAGCTTCCCGGGCTTTTCAGGCCATCAAGCCTATGTTGCCGTGGATGGATTACAATGGTCAATTGTTAGTGCACCGGTAGGTTGTGCAGGTAAAAAACTGCCCATGCACTTTGGGCTGTGCATGGGTAGTTTTCATTTAGAAAGGTAGCATCACCTACTGAAAATGGAACTGTTACTGGTGATTAGCATTGGATGCTACCTTCTATCATGACTAATCGCATTTTTTTTCGTGTAAAGCCCGTTTTTTTGTATCAGCAATTCAGCATTCATGATTCGAACAGGTTTTTTTATTGCCTTCGTTTTTCATTGCCTGCAGGCACTCTCGCACGATGGGGTGATACAAGGGATGGTGCGGATACGCAGCAATGGTGAGCCTGTGCAGGGTGCTACCGTACAATTGCTCCAAAGCAGGCTGCGCACATCTACCGACGCATTTGGCTCTTTTGTCTTTGGTGGGTTGCAGCCCGGTCAATACACACTTGCCATTTCGGTACTGGGGTTTAAGCCCGACACAATTTCTGTTTCCGCCAAAGCACACGTAACTGAATTAGTGAATGTGTGGTTGTTGGAAACTGCCATAGAGCTTGCCGGCGTGGTGGTTACCCACCGCGAAGAAGACAATGCACAAACCGCAAACCGTATGGACATTGCCATGCGGCCTACCCGCTCGGCGCAGGATATTTTGCGTCTGATACCCGGGCTGGTGATAGCGCAGCATGCGGGTGGCGGCAAAGCGGAGCAGATTTTCCTGCGCGGTTTCGACCTGGACCATGGCACCGATATTGCCCTATCGGTAGATGGCATGCCTGTAAATATGGTGAGCCATGCACATGGGCAGGGCTATGCCGACCTGCACTTCCTGATACCCGAACTGGTGCAGAAAGTGGAGTTCAACAAAGGACCTTACTATGCCCGCTATGGTGACCTGGCTACTGCAGGCTATGCCAACTTCAACACCACCAATACCCCCGCCAATATGCTGAAAGTGGAGGCGGGCCGGTACAATACAATGAGGGCCATGGGCATGCTAAGCCTGCAGAACAAGCAGCTCGACAACGGTAGCAGGCAGGCTTACATTGCTTCGGAATACAACTATAGCGATGGCTATTTCGAAAACCCGCAGCATTTCAATCGCTTTAACCTGATGGGCAAGTACCGGGCGGTATATAACGACCGCAGCATCCTTACCCTCAGCGCTTCGGCCTTTGGCAGCAAGTGGAATGCCAGCGGGCAGATACCACAGCGGGCGGTGGACCAGGGAATCATAAGCCGCTTTGGCGCTATTGACCCCAACGAAGGCGGTAGCACCAGCCGCTATAACCTGAACCTGCAGCATACCCGTAAGTTTGCCAACGAGGCCGAGTTGAGCAACCAGCTATACTACACCCGCTATGCTTTTGAATTGTACTCCAACTTTACATTATACCTGAATGATACGGTAAGCGGCGATCAGATACGGCAAAAGGAAAAGCGCGACCTTGCCGGATACCGCGTCAACTACCGCATGCACCACCACAGCGGCCGCACCGTATGGACTACCGAAACGGGCGCCAATCTGCGCTGGGATAAAGTGCACAACCTGGAACTGAGCCATACACTTAACCGCAGCATTGCACTGGAGCAGCAAGCCCTGGGCAATGTAGATGAGCTGAATGCCGGCGCCTTCGTAAGCGAAACGTTGGAGTGGGCCAATAAACTGACCGTACAGGCCGCCTTGCGCTACGACTTCTTTCATTTCGGCTACCAGGATTTGCTTGCCGCACCAAGTGCTGAAAGCAGCAGGAAGCAACAAGGCACGCTAAGCCCTAAGCTTTTGGCGAGTTATCAAATAGGCCCACGCATGCAGCTGTATGCCAAAAGCGGCATCGGCTTCCACAGCAACGATGCTCGCGTGGTGGCTACCAACCCCACCCTGGCTACCTTGCCGCAAGCATTGGGTGTAGATGTTGGTATGCGCTGGAAGCCCTCCAGTCGGCTGGTAATAGATGTGGCTGCCTGGTGGCTGCGTATGCAGCAGGAATTTATATACGTGGGCGACGAAGCCGTGGTGGAGCCCGGGGGCCGTTCGCAACGTACCGGGCTTGACGCTGGCCTTCGCTGGCAGCTTACCAACTGGTTGTATGCCGATGCTGACATTAACTGGGCACTGCCCCGCCTGCTCGAAGAGCCTAAAGGCGCCAACTACATTCCGCTGGCCCCCACCTTTACCAGCCTGGGCGGGCTTACGGCCCGGTGGGGAAAAAGCTGGAGCGCCGCCGCCCGCTACCGCTATGTGGCCGACAGGCCTGCCAACGAAGACAACAGCGTCACAGCCCTGGGCTATTGGGTAGCCGACCTTACAGGCAAGTGGCAGCATAAGCGCTGGGAACTGGGCCTGGTGGTAGAAAACCTGTTCAACACCGAATGGAACGAAGCTCAGTTCGATACCGAATCGCGGCTAAAGGGCGAACCGCAACCCGTATCGGAACTCCATTTTACACCGGGCAACCCGCGCTGGGTACGTGGGTATTTTGCCTACAGATGGTAACAGCTACCCACGGTTGGCCTGCGCCATATTGCCTTTCAAACAAAAAATACTCATCCCATAGCCTGTTCGTCCTGCGAAGGGCCATACATGCCGGGCACTTTGCAGCCGGCGGCGCGCAGGTAAATGGTAAGTTGCCCGCGGTGGTGGTACAGGTGGTTCATCAAAAAGCTGCGTACAGCATGCAGCCGCTGCATTTTAAACATGGCTTCCTGGCCCATGCCCATGCTCCACTCCTCCATAAATACGCTATCGTCCGTTACGCTTTCCAAAGCAGCAATGGCCTGGAGCAGGTTCTCTTCAAACCTGGCTACAATGTTGGCAGCCTTCGTTATGTCGCCCTTATCGTATTTATAGGTTGACATATCCAGGTGGTTGCTGGCAAAAGTGCTTACATACCAATAATAGCTTTCGGCAATGTGGCTGGCAAGTTGCGCCATATCCCAGGCTTTGTGCTCGGGCTTGTATTGCAGCACTTCATCGGTCATGGCTTGCAGCAATTTGCGGGTGTTGCCTGCTTCAAATTTCAATTCGGCAAGAAAGGCTTCTTTGAGTGACATAGTGGTTGATTTTAGGTTGTAAGATAGGCTGGAATGCCAGCCTCTTCATACCGTTTATGGAAATGTAACATTGAGTAGCGAGGCTACCGTGACTTCAACGACTACGCGCTTGAAATTTTGCCGCAGGGCCATGGATAGATGGCACATCAAACCCCAATCCAATCCAGGTAATTCTCCTGATGAATGACCTGGAAGCCGGCCTCGGGATATGCCTTTGCAAATGCTTCGGGATGCTTTGCTTTGGGGGTTTGCCATTTCAGCTCAAATGCGCGTAACTGCCCGTTTTCTTCTTCTACCAAATCAAGCTCCTGCTGATCGTAGGTGCGCCAGAAATAGCTGTTGACCAGGTGGCCATTATAGTCGTGAAACTTTATGCGTTCTGTAAGCAGGTAATTCTCCCAAAGGGCCCCAATATCCTGCCTGAGCGCCAGGGGCTGAAACTGCATAATGAAAGCATTGCGCACGCCGTTGTCGTAGAAGTACCACTTTTGGCTTTTTACCAATTCCTTACGCAGGTTGCGGCTGAAGCCTGTGCGTTTGTACAGTACAAATGCTTTTGCAAGCAGTTCCAGGTATCGCTCTACCGTGTTTTTGCTCATGTCAAGCTGCCTGCCCAGTTCGGCCATGTTCACTTCGTTGCCTACCTGAAAGGCCAATAGTTTGAGAAGGTCGTTGATCTTTTGCGCATGACGCAGGCTGTCAAAAGCAAATACGTCTTTGAGCAGGTAGGTGTTTACCAGCTCGTTCAAGTAGGTTTTCTTTTCTTGCAGGGTTTCCAGGGTAAGTACTTCCGGGTAAGTTCCGTAAATAAGTCTTTCCTCTAGCTTTTGACGTGTTTGCAGCAGGTTTTCCACCGGCTTCAACTCCATTTGCCCTAAGGGGTACATCTGATAAGTGAGGGTTCGGCCTGTCAGGGGAGCGCCCTGCTGCATCAGGTAAAACGCCGATGAGCCGGTAAGGATGATATGGAGCGGCTCTATATTGTCAATCATCAGTTTAGCTTTCTGACTGATGTCGGGCACAAATTGTGCCTCATCAATCATGAGCAGGCTATAGCCTTGCAACAGTCGGGTATAATTGGCAATACTAGCCTGTTGGAGCAATTCCCTTGTTTCAGCATCCTCACCGTTCAGGCGAAGCGCTTTTTTAGTGGTTGCTTTTTCAATTTCCCGTAGCAGAGCCGTTTTGCCTACCCGGCGTGCCCCAATTAGCAGGCTTACTTTTTGTTTGTGCAATCCCTCCAGCATTCGTTGCAGCAATACCCTGTTGTAGTAAATAGCGGCCATCATTCGTCATTTTAATCTATAAACTGACGCAATTTACGTAAAAAATGTCAATAAACTAACTTAATTTGCGTAAAAAATGTCAATAAACTGACTTAAAATTTACAAAGTTGAAGTGCGGACACTAAAAAATCCCGGCAGTTTTCACCACCGGGATCAATGTTGTTTTCAGCATATCAGCGCCAGCATTCATTGCGGCCCGCAAGCCTACACCGCCTCCGCCTTCATTTGCTTGGCTAAGCGTGCCCGGTCGTTTTCGTCCAGCATCACTTTGCGCATACGTATAAAGTTGGGCGTTACTTCTATGCACTCATCCTGTTGTATGTACTCCATACACTCTTCCAGGGTGAGCAGGGTTTTAGGGGCTATGCTGGTAGCTGCATCGCTGCCGCTGGCGCGGTGGTTGGTTAGTTTCTTGCCTTCGTTGGGGTTTACTACCAGGTCGCCGGGCTTGTTGTTTTCGCCAATAATCATACCGGCATACACGTCTTCGCCCGGGTCTACAAAAAAGAACCCGCGGTCCTGCAGCTTATCCAGGCTGTAGGCAGTGGTGGTGCCGGCTTCCTTGCTCAGCAGCACGCCGTTTATACGGCCGGGTATTTGTCCCTTCCAGGGCTTATAGTCCAGGAAGCGGTGGGCCATTACGGCTTCGCCTGCTGTGGCGGTAAGCATATTGGTACGCAAGCCTATGAGGCCGCGGCTGGGTATTTCAAACTCCAGGTGCTGCATTTCGCCTTTGGTTTCCATTACATGCAGCTCGCCTTTGCGGCGGGTAACAAGGTCAATTACTTTGGAGGCATATTCTTCGGGCACATCTACCACCAGGCTTTCGTAAGGCTCGCATTTTTGCCCGTCTATCTCTTTTACCAATACCTGCGGCTGGCCCACGGTAAGCTCATAGCCTTCGCGGCGCATGGTTTCTACCAATATGCCCAGGTGCAAAATGCCGCGGCCGTGCACAATGAAGCTATCGGCGCTGTCGGAGTCTTTTACCCGCAGGGCCAGGTTCTTTTCGGTTTCCTTCATCAGGCGGTCGCGCAGGTGGCGGCTCGTTACAAATTTGCCATCGCGGCCGTAAAAAGGCGAGTTGTTGATGCTGAACATCATGCTCATGGTGGGCTCATCCACGCTGATGACGGGCAGGGCTTCGGGGTTTTCAAAGTCGGCAATAGTGTCGCCAATATTAAAGTCTTCTATACCCACCACAGCGCAAAGGTCGCCAGACAGCACTTCCGTCACCTTGCGCTTGCCCATGCCTTCAAACACATATAATTCCCTTACGCGTTGCTTGCGCACAATGCCATCGGCCTGCATCAGGCTAATGGGCTGATTTTCTTTAATAACCCCACGGGCTACTTTGCCTACGGCTATACGGCCCAAAAAGGAAGAATAATCCAGCGAGGTGATCTGCATTTGCAGGGTGCCATCGCCCACTTTGGGTGGCGGCACATGCTTCAGGATGCCGTCCATGAGGGGCAGAATGTTTTCGGTGGGGGTAAGGCTGTCGTTGAACCAGCCATGCTTGCCGCTACCGTAATAGGTGGGGAAGTTGAGCTGTTCTTCGGTGGCGTCGAGGTTGAAAAAGAGTTCGAAAATGGCATCATGCACCTCGTCGGGGCGGCAGTTGGGCTTGTCCACCTTGTTAATTACTACAATGGGATGCAGGTTGAGCTGCAGGGCTTTTTGCAGTACAAAACGTGTTTGCGGCATCGGGCCTTCAAAAGCGTCAACCAGCAGCAGTACGCCATCTGCCATTTTGAGCACCCGCTCTACCTCACCTCCAAAATCGGCGTGGCCGGGGGTGTCTATCACGTTGATCTTCACATCGTTGTACACCACGGCGGCGTTTTTCGAAAAGATAGTAATGCCCCGTTCACGTTCCAGGTCGTTGCTGTCCATTATAAGGTCGCCTGCCTCCTGGTTGTCGCGAAAAACCTTGGTGCTTTTAAGGATATTGTCTACCAGGGTAGTCTTTCCGTGGTCTACGTGGGCAATAAAAGCGATGTTCCGAATGTCCATATTTACTGTTGAGATGTTGATCCGTTAGTGGATTGACAGGCGAGTTGCCTTTCGGCTGACGATGGGCCCGGGTGTGCCCCGCTGCCTCCAATATATGCGAACCTATCAGCCTTCAACCCCTAAACGGCCGGCAAAGGTAAGCCCGAAGCGCCTAAATGGCTTGTGAAGATTGTGTGATGCCCTGCACGACGGGCCAACAGAATGATATGCCACGGAAGATTCTTGCATCCGATTTCCTTGTGCAGGGGTGTGATGAAGCAAGAAGCGCTGGCCTTTCAAGGTACGGAAAATAGCATATTGAATAGCAAACATTGCTCATGCCATGCAGAATTTATCCGACCTACCTTGTGCCATTGCCAACCTCATAACCTATGACCCTGCAGGACCGATTACAGTTTGAATCCATGCGCAGCAAGGGCTTCTTATAAAGCGGAGCAGCCAGCACGAATTTCTACCAGGCTGCATGCCTCTATTGCCCGAAACTTTTCCTCAAAAAAGTATTACGGATTCTCCATTTGCACCATGAAATCATTGCCGAAAAACGCAAGTTTTTGCTGCTGCTGCTTTGCCAATATGCACATATCAATTGCAGGTGATGTTGTTCACAGTCGAGAAATGGAGATTAGCCAAAGTGCCGCAATCCGTTGCATGTTTCCATTGGGCAGGGGTAAGAAACAGAGTGACCTTTATACAATGGACGATGTATTAATCACTTAAAACTTTTGTGTTATGAAAACCTTTAGCAACAAACTGAAAGCGCTGGCTACCCTGATGCTGGCACTGTTTTCGCTTGGTACCATAAGCCTGAGTGCACAAGGCTTTAGCCCACAAACCAACGCAAGGCTGCAGTAAGTGCTCGATAGTATTCAAAACAGCCCAGCCAATCCTGTTGTTGGCGGCCTGTCGGTAGCCATTAATGTGGATGGCCTGGCTGTATGGCAGGGCGTAACCGGCTATGCGGCACGCAACTACAACCCTGCCGTAGACGATAACAGCCTGCTACCCGGCGGCACACCCATGACCACGGAAACCATTTCGCACATGTACAGCGTTACCAAAACCTTTACGTCGCCGCTGGTGCTTGAGTTGGCCAAGGAAGGCTACTTTTCGCTTGAAGACCCGGTAATCAAGTGGATTCCCTTTTTGGGGTATATCAATAGCGAACTGGACGGCACGGTAACCATACGGCAACTGCTGGCACACGAAAGTGGCTGGAGCGATTACCCATCGGAACAGATGACATTCCCTGCTGTGGCAGTTTACCCCGACAAGGTGTTTACGCCGTATGAAGTGCTGAGTTTCGTGCATCAAATTGCCCCCAAAGGCACCGTGCGCAACTACAGCAGTACCAACTATACCACGCTTGGGGCCATTATTGAAAATGCTACCGGCAAACCTGTAGAGCAGCATTATCGTGAGCGGTTCTTTACACCACTCGGCCTCAGCAGCATGTACCTGAGTATACGCGAGCCACAACCCGCAGGCACCGTGCTTGCAGCGCCGCACGACAATTTCTTTCCCCTCAACCAGGTGTTTGAAGCCATTGGCTCTCCCCTGCGCTTCCCCTATGCCTGGACCAACGTGAGTGGCTTGCCGTTTACAGCCATACATTCTATGGCATTTACCGGCGGCGGACTGGTTACCAATGCCAGTGATCTGGCCCGCTGGGGCAACAACCTGTTTGGCGGTCGCGCCACAAGCGCTGCCACGCTGCAAACGATGATGAACAGCATTGCAACCACACCCGATGCAAGCGGGGACTACCTGGGCTATGGCATCTGGACAAACAACAAGATCAGTGAAACGGACTATTTTGTTGGCCACAATGGCCGTGCACCCGGCTATCGTTCGGTAATGATGTATCAAACTGATCGTAAAATGACCATTGCCGTACTCAGCAACTTCTCGGGCCTTAGGTTCTTACCCGATTTTCAGGGTGTAGACTCCTACGACATTGCCAAAGCACTGTACAATGCACTGCCCAAGTTTGTAGCCGGCAACGAAAACCGCAAAGAAGCCAAAATTGTGCTTTGCTTCAATGGGAAGACCATTACGGTAGACCGTTCGGCAGCAGCAGGATTCATTCAGAAAGGCGCCTACCTGGGCCCCTGCCATATGCCCACTGACCAGCCGGCAAAAGCTGTAGCAGAACAATTGACTACCGACAACGGGATGAAAGTGTATCCCAACCCTGTGAGCGCAAACGCTACAATCAGCTTTGCCGCTGATGCTAAGGGCACGGTAAACGTAGCATTGTACGATTTCAACGGCAAGCAGGTAAGTACCCTCTTCAACGGTACGATGGAAAAAGGCGCCACCCGCACCTTGAACCTGAATACGGTGAAACTGGCCAACGGCACTTACTTCTGCCGCATTCAATCGGCTGCCGGCATACTCCAGCAAAAAGTAGTAGTAATGAAATAAAACCCTGAAGCAAACATCATAAAAATTAGCTCGCAACGCCTCCGCCAGGGGGCGTTGCGAGTTTTTAGCTGCGCAGGGGCCTGCAGGCAAATGCGCTAGTGCATAATGGCCCATACTTACTTTTCAACCGGTGAATTCACCTGTTGGGACAAATTCAATTTGATAACCTGGTCAAAGATTACAATGGTAGTTAGAAACTAATCATGCAGATTTGGCCGTAACAAAACCTGAGCCGCGAAAACGCGCCATTATTTCTCCTCTGGCTCCACGGCCAACGGAAGCACTTTCTGCCTGATTGATGCGGCGTGTGCTGCATTTCTAATTCTTGCTTTTAATGCCTCTTTACCAGGCTGGCAATTAGCCCTGTTCCCTGTTTTGAAAATACAGCAATATATGGTCTTTCAGAAAATCCTCCTGCTCGCGCAGGCCCAGTTCGGGCAGTGCTTTTAGTTGCCGGAAGTGCGGCCAGCCATCTTCGTCACTACCCTCCAGTTCGTAATACCCGCTTGGCAGCAAAATGGTGCACACCGCCACATGCATCAGGTCTTGCTTTTCCTCTTTTGATATTTTGGGTTTCAGGTATTGCGTTTCCTGTATGCCAATGAGGTACAGGATGGCATCGAGGTCGGGCTTTTTGCCAAAACGGTCGGCCAGTTCGGCTTCCAGGTTCCACCAGCGCTGCTGCAGGTCATCGTTTGCTTTCATAAGGGTGCAAAAGTGTTACAAAAGCTACTATCAAAACAGCTTGTTTTAAGGTTTTTCATCGGACGGCAGCATGACGAAAGTCACTAAATGCAACATTGCTTCGGTTTAATTTTAGGACACCTTATTTCCTGAAAGTTCTTTATGAGTGCATAGCGCCCACGTGATGGGCCGTTGCGGCCTGTTTTTTGGGCATACATGCGTAAAAAACAGCCGGTATGAAACAATTTCAATTACTGATTTTAGCTGCGTTTGCTTGCTTTCAGGTTTCGGCCCAGTATGCCATTACCCTCGATGGCCCCTCCGGAACCCGGGTGTACACCCACCTCGATTCGGCCATGAAGTATGCCGAAGATGGCGATAACCTGTACCTGCCGGGCGACAACTTTGGCAAGCCGGGCCTCGGGCTTGTTATTCACAAGCGGCTCAATGTAATTGGCGCCGGCCATTACCCCGATAGTACCCGGGCCACCGGGCAAACCGTGATTTCTGGCGATGTGCGCTTCCTCACCTCCGCATCGGGCAGCACCTTGCAGGGCGTTTTTGTTTCCGGAAATATCTTTTTTGGTATTGATGGCAATACCGCAGCCCCCAAAAACATCCTTATCAGCCGGTGCAATGTGACCAACATACACCTGAGCACCGATGGCGCCACCTTTATGGGGGCCGAAAGCGTGTTCATCAAGGATAATGTGATCCGCAATGCCATCTTGTTTGCGTATGTGAAGAATGTGGTTGTTGAAAACAACATGATAGAAGGCGGCCTCACGCAGGCCAACGGCTCCATTAATGTACGTAACAATATTTTCCTGCGGCGCACTGCCAATTTCCTGTCGTACTTCGAAAACTGCCGCCTCGAAAGCAATATTATCCTCGCTTCCACCAGTTTCTTCTATGGCCCTACGGGTGGCAACGTGTTTTACAACAACGTATTCAAAGAAAATGACCCTTTGGGAGCTTCATTTAGCTGGAACAACAAATTTGATGTAACCAACCTGTTTGTAAATCAAAGCGGCCCCACCTTCAGCTACCTGCACGATTATCACCTCAACGGCGACAGCCCGGCACGTAATGCCGGTTTTGATGGTACCGACTGCGGCCTGTATGGCAGCGCTAATCCGTACAAAGAGGGCGCTGTGCCCATGAACCCGCATGTGCGCAGCAAAACACTACCGGCGCAAACCGATGTGCAAGGCAAACTGAATGTGCAGGTAACCGTTGCAGCGCAAAATAATTAATTAAAATGGATATCAATATGAAACGTCTTTTCCAGTTTCTCGTTTCTGCTATTCCCGGCATATTGGTGGCACAATCAGCCGTTATGCTGCAGCACCAGGGTGTCAGTACCACTTTCATTACGGCAACGCCGTTTGCAGATGCATACAATGCCGCCGCCAACGGAGATACCATCTATCTGCCCGGCGGGGTATTTGCGCCACCATCCAACATCAACAAGCATATAGTGGTGATAGGTGCCGGGCATTATCCTGATAGTACGCAAGCCACCGGTACCACTACTATCAATACCAACATTAGTCTGGATGAGAATGCTGATAAATCAGTCTTCCAGGGTATCCGCATTTTGGGGTATTTCTACTTTCTCAATAAGCGCATCGACAGCGTGGTAATTGGCCGGTGTATTGCATCCGCCATCTATATTACAGGCGAATATGACACAGCCACCAACTGCCGTGGCGTGTATATTTACAACTCGGTTATTAGCGATCTGAGTATGGGTCATGCAACAAATATACGGGTTTTCAATAATATTATCAATAGCCTGTCAAGTTCGCCACGAAACGCCTGGATTCGGAATAATAGAATCACCAACCTCAGCGCGGTGGATTATGCCCTGCTTGAGAATAACACCATTAACCAAACGTATTTCTGGAGCTTTGGCAGCTATTCCACTTACCGAAACAACGTCCTCGGCTTTGCCTTACCTGTTGACAACAACAATACCTGGCAAAACAACTATCATTCAGTAGACTGGAATACCCTATTTGTAAAAAGTACTGCTTGGTTTGATTATGGAGACAATTATCATCTGAATACACCCGGATCATATATTGGAACTGATGGTTTGCAGGCGGGCATTTATGGCGGATCGGCTCCTTACAAAGAAGGTGCGGTGCCATTCAATCCGCATATTCAGACCAAAGTAATACCGCTGCAAACAGAATCGAATGGTCAATTGCCAGTGCAAGTGAAAGTAACTGCCCAGAATAATTAAAACATATTATATGAAATCGCTTATTAGCATTTTTTGTATAATACACCTGATGGTGCAAATAAATGCGCAAAATGTAATCACCCTGGATGGTACACCGGGTACGCGGGTGTTTGCAAACATTGACAGTGCATTGAAGTATGCTGTGGATGGTGATGATCTTTATTTGCATGGTGGAAATATATCAGTACCTAATGGATTGAATATCAAAAAGCGGATACATGTATTTGGCGCCGGCCATTATCCTGATAGTACAATTGCAACGGGACGCACCAATATTGTTGGCGATGTTATTTTCTATAATGAATCGTCTGGCAGTGTATTGGAGGGTGTATATATTACAGGCGACATCAACTTTGGAACAAGCAGTACTAATGCAGCTGCTAAAAACATACGAATTAGTCGCTGCAATGTTACAAATATTCAGCTTTCCGAAAACGGTAGTTCGTTTAGGGGAGCTGAGAATGTTTTTATTAAGGATAATGTTATCAGGGGCGAGATGCGATTTGCATATGTGAAAAATGTGGTGTTCGAAACAAATTGTATGGTAGGCCAATTGCAGTATGCTGATGGAATTACATATATAAGGAATAATATATTTATGCGTGGTAACAATTATACTCTCAGTAACGTTAAGTACTGTCGCTTCGAGAACAACATCTTTCTTATTTCCTCCCAATTTCTTAATGGCGACTGCCCGGGAAATCTATTCTACAACAATGTTTTTAAAGAGGGCGATCCATTGGCAGGGCAGTATTCCTCCAACAATTTATTCAATGTAGCTAATTTGTTTGTAAGTCAAGCAGGTATGGTATTCAGCTATTTCCAGGATTATCATCTTACCAATGATAGCCCCGCACGGAATGCCGGTATGGGCGGTACTGATTGTGGCATTTACGGTGGAGCCAACCCCTATAAGGAGGGCGCTTTGCCGGTGAATCCGCACATAAGGAGTAGCGTGCTTCCGGCACAAACTGATACACTTGGTAAACTGAATATTCAGGTAAAAGTAGCCGCACAGAATAACTGATTGAATCATTGCTATGAAACGCACTTACTTTTTAATGTTCAATTTTATTATAACTGCAGGAGTGTATGCTCAAACAGCTGTGCTACTGCAGCATGCCGGGGCAAGCTCGCCTTATTATGGTACCAACGGATTTCGTGATGCCTACACGGCTTCTATTCATGGCGATACCATTTTGCTGCCCGGTGGCTTTTTTGCACCGCCTGATAACATTGATAAGCGTATTGCAATCATCGGCACCGGGCACAACCCCGATTCTACAGCGGCCACACTTGGCACCGTAATCACAAGCGGCATTGGTTTTGGCGATAATGCCGACAGTTGCCTGCTGATGGGCATGCTTATAAAGGGTAATGTGAGCATCAGCTACAATGCACAGGCTAACTATCTTACCTTGTCGCGCCTGTATATTGAAGGAGGTATTTCCACCAATGGCGACGGCAACTATTTCGCTGTTGGTTGCATTATCAGGGAATGCGTCATCATCGGTTCAATAACTGGTTACGCATTGGACAGATGCAATATTGTAAACAACATCCTGCATGGTGGCATCTATTCGCCAAAGGGTGGTATGATATCAAACAATGTTTTTCTGGGTGGGGATCCGGTTGGCGAAAGTTCTAGACCATTGAATGGTGTACGCGATTGCATTATTCGAAACAATGTTTTCTACAAATCGGTATACGATTGGATAAATTGCGTCAACAATCAGTTTCAGCGTAACATCTTTAAGAACGAGCCCGCCGCTGCCGGCAATATGTATTCAAACAATTACATCAATGTAAATACCATAACGCTTTTTGTAAATTACAGCGGTGGCCCGTTTACGTACGCTGCCAATTTCCACCTCGATAGCCCGAATGATTACCCAGGTACTGATGCTACACAAGTGGGACTTTACGGATCGTCATGGCCATGGAAGGAAGGTAGTGTGCCGGTAACCCCGCACATACAAACCAAATCCATAGCGGAGCAAACCAGTGCCAACGGAACCATTCAGGTGCAGGTAAAGGTGGCTGCACAGAATCAGTAACTCACTAATTCAACCATTATGCGTGCTCTATTCTTTATCATAACTGTGCTGTGGATGCAAGGCCTCCAGGCGCAAAACAGGATCAATAGCTACGAATACTGGTACAACGGCAACTATGCCTCACGCCAGGTGCAGAGCATTACCCCGGTGGGGCAGTACACCCTCAACACGCAGCTGTCAACGGCCTCCCTTCCCCAAGGCTTGCACATTCTCAATCTCCGGTTTAGAGACGACAGTGCCAGGTACTCGGCCACGCTAAGCCAGTTTTTTTATAAAGCAACTACCACAGCAGGTGGTACAGCTGCCATAAATGCTTACCAGTATTGGTTCAACAGCGATTATGCTGGTGCTGTAAGCCAGCCCGTGAGTGCCGCGGAAACCTTTGCGCTTAATGCACCACTTGCTACGGCAAGCCTTGTGAGCGGCCTGCACATCCTGAACCTGCGTTTTCGTGATGTAAACGGACAATGGAGCAGCACATTATCGCAGTTTTTCTACAAGGCTGAGGCCGGTGGGCAAGCGGTTAACAACTTGCTCAATGCCTGGCAGTATTGGTTCAACAGCGATTTTGCCTCGGCGCAGCTCACAGCCATAACGCCTGCTGCCAGTTTCCAGCTATCGGAGCCTATACCCGCCGCAGCGTTGCCCGCGGGGCTGCACTTATTGAACCTGCGCTTTCGCGATGCCACCAACAAATGGAGCAGTACCGTGTCTCAATTTTTTTATAAAACCATGGAGGCCACCACACCAGGCGCCAACCAGGTAAATGCCTGGCAATATTGGTTTGATGCCGACTTTGCACAGGCCCACACTATGAATATTGGGCCCGCAGGCACCGTGCAGCTGAGTGAGGCCATTCCCACAGCAACACTGAGCAACGGACTCCATGTGATACACATGCGCTTTCGCGACAACCGGCAGCAGTGGAGCAGCACCCTCAGCCAGTTTGCGTACATTGTGCCTGCCATTGCCATCGGCCAAAACCGCATGCGTACCATGCAATATTGGTTTGATGACAACTACGCCGCAGCTGCAAACCAAACCCTGCCCGAGCAACAAGTAGTGCAGATAAACGAAATGCTAAGCGCCACGGCATTGCCCGATGGCCTGCATACCCTGCACCTGCGCTTTGCCGATACCTTGGGGCAGTGGAGCAGCACCCTCAGCCAGTTTTTTTACAAAAGCGCAGCCACGGGTATTACAACAAACGTGATAACCGGATATCGCTACTGGTACAACGATGAGGATGCCACCAAAATGGTGATACACAATACGGAGCCGCAAAGCATTTTGGTGCTGAACCGCGCTTTCGATATGGGCTGCCTAACCAATGGCCCCAACCGCTTGCACCTGCAGTTTCTTGATCAAAAAGGGCAGTGGAGTTCGGCACTGACTGATACCATTAGTGTCACCATGCCGCCATCGCCTATTTATCGCTTTACGGGCAACGGCAACTGGAGCAACGCGGCCAACTGGGCCAACAATGCCAAGCCGGCCCTTGACCTGCCGGGGTGTAAGGAAATATGGATAGACCACATGGAAGGCGGAACCTGTGTATTGGATGTGCCGCAGTTTTTGCTGAAAAATGCAAAGCTGACTGTACTGCCGGGTAAGCGGTTTATTATTCCTGAAAACCTGGATATTAAGTAGGGCTTATTTAAATAGCAGGTATTAAACGCCAGGGTAACAATAAAAGTTGCCACGCAGATATGTAAAGTCTGGAGGTTTTTCACTTTGCCGATTTTGCGTGCAATAGTTATTTCTTTTTCCACGCATAGTTTGCTGAGGCAATACCACGCAAAGGTCCAAAGGACTCCTTGGGAGGCGCTAAGCGGATGAATTGATTAGCCGCAGATTCGCAGATTTTTTAAGCATGGAGTGCTATCTTTTTGTGACGGCGACTTTGACGGAAATTAGAGGATTGCCCCTCAGTTGCCCGCAAATTTTCAGCAGAAAGTAAAGCCCTGTGGGCTTTCAGTTTACGAGCTTGTTCAGCTTAAAATAAGGCTTGATTCTTTGGGCATTTCAGTTTAAAAATTTGCGCTTCCATCGTGGCGTTTCTTTCCTCCTCCGCGCCTTGGCGGGAAAGCAAAAAACGCTTGTAAATGCTAGCACATTTTCCTCAGAAATAAAAGACCAGGGGGTATTTTTCCTTTTACCCTTTCTACAACGCACTATTGCCCTTTGTGCCGCTTAGCGCTCCGAAGGTCCATTGGACTCCCTGGGAGAGTCCTTTGGATCTTCGGGCCAAAAATAGGAAAGCCAGTTTAGCGCAATCTGAATATATCGAAACTCACGTTGTTTACGAAGGCATCCTAAATGCACGGCGTCTAACCTACATTCGTAACCTAGCAACTGCAGGTGTTCATTCAACAATTACTTATGAGAAAACAAATAACTGTTTTGCTGGCACTGTGCTTGTGTGCCGGCTTCATGCATGTTTATGCCCAAAAGAAACCCCTTGACCACGGCGTGTACGACGCCTGGGAAACCATAGCCGAACGCATGGTGAGCAACGATGGACGCTACGTGGTGTTTGCCGTAAACCTGCAGGAAGGCGATGGCCGCCTGGTGCTGACTGCGGCCGACAATAGCTGGAAGCTGGAGGTGCCCCGTGGCTACAACGCTGCCATCAGCGCCGACAGCCGCTTTGTGGTGTGCAAAATCAAACCCTTTTTCAAGGATACCCGCGAGGCCCGTATGAAGAAGAAAAGGCCCGACGACATGCCCAAGGACAGCCTGGCCATTATTGGTCTGGGAACCACCAACGGCATTAGAAAGATATCGAGGGTGAAAGCCTACAAAATGCCCTCCGATGGCGGCACCTGGCTGGCCTACCACCTGGAGAAGCCCCTGCCCGATACGGCCAAAAAACCGGCCCCAGCTGCCCCCAAAAACCCACAACTGGACAGTGCCAAAAAGGTGATTGATAGCCTCAAGGCCTTGATCAACAAGTTTCCGGCTAAGGTGCAGCAGAAGTACCTGGATGAACTGGACGAACTTGAACAATGGGTGGCCGATGCCGATGAAACCCCCGCAGCCGGTGGCGCAGCAGCCGATGCCGGCAGCGAATTGGTGCTGTACAACCTGGCTACACAAAGCACCCTAACGTTTAAAAACGTAACCGACTTTGTAACCGATAGGCAGGGCAATCGCCTCGCACTGGAAACGGCCAAAAATCCCAGAGACTCTCTCTCTAAGCCGCGCATCATTACGGTGCAGGCCACAAGCCAAAAGGCCGATACCATCCTCACTGGCTTTAACGATACCAAGAACCTGGTGCTGGCCGAAGACGGCAGCCAAATGGCCTTTGTGGCCGAACGCGACAGTAGCGCAAAAGCCGTGCAGAAATTTTACAAGCTGTGGTACCACCGCGCTGGCGCCGATAGCGCCCGCATGATTGCCGACCGCAATGCCTCTTTTGTAGCCAAGGGCTGGAGCATTAGCGAAAATGCCAACCTGGCTTTCAGCAAAACAGGTAAGCGCCTGTTTTTTGGCACCGCACCCATTATGCCACCCAAGGATACTACGGTGCCCGATTTTGAAAAAGCCACCCTCGACATTTGGCATTACAACGATGACTACCTGCAAACCGTGCAGCTCAAAAACCTGGACCGCGAGCTGAAGCGCAGCTACCTGGCCATGTACAATACCCAAAGCGGCACATTTGCGCAGTTGGCCGACAAGACGCTGCAGGAAGTGCGAGCTACCGACAATGGCGATGGCAAACTCTTTTGGGGTACTGATGACCGCGCCTACCGCGTAGCCAGCCAATGGACGGGCCGCGGCAAGACTGATTTGTACAGTGTGAACCCCGAATCGGGCGCCCGCACCCTGGTGAAAAATGCTCTGGACGGGCAAGTGTATGGCACGAGCCCCGATGGCACCACCCTGCTTTGGTACCAAATTGCCGACAAGCAATACCATACCTGGCGCTCTGGCAGCGAGTATGTACCCAGCAAAGGCATTAAGCCCGTGCTGTACGACGAAGAAAACGATGTTCCCGACGACCCCAATGCTTATGGGCCGATGGCCTGGCTTAAAGATGGTAGCTCACTGTATGTTTACGACCGCTACGATATCTGGAAGCTGGACCCCGAGGCAAAGGCAGCCCCGGTATGCATTACCGCCGGTGCCGGACGCGCTACGAACATCACGGTTCGCTGGCAAAACCTGAACCGCGAGGAAAGCTATGTGGAAAATGGCCGGGATTACCTGTTTACGTTGTTTGACAACAAGAACAAAACTGCAGGCATAAAGTGGGTAGAATTGGGCAAGCCCTTTGGCGGTGCCGATGGACTACAATCCACGCATGCCGTGCGCATGGGAAACTTTGCAAAGGCCAAAAATGCCTACATTCTGAGTTACAGTACCGAAACCTATCAGCAGTCGCCCGACATACGGGTGGCGCCCATAGCCGATGTGCTGGCTAACCCGCTGGGAGTAGCCAGCATGCATCAGCCCAACCCGCAGCAGGCCAATTACCTGTGGGGCACAGCAGAATTGATAGAATGGAAGGCCTACGATGGCAAGATGACACAGGGCATCGTGTACAAGCCAGAAAATTTTGACCCCAGGAAGAAGTACCCCATGATTGCCTACTTCTACGAAACCCTGAGCGACGGGCTGTACGGCTATACGCCACCCTCGCCCACACCCAGCAGGCTCAATATTTCCTTCTTTGTAAGTCGTGGTTACGTGGTATTGGCGCCCGATATCCACTACCGGAAGGGCGAGCCCGGCCAAAGTGCCTATGACTATATTGTAAGCGGCGCCCGCTACCTGGTAAAACAGGGGTATGTGGACAGTACCAAAATGGGCCTGCAGGGCCAAAGCTGGGGTGGTTACCAAATAGCGCAGCTAATAACCATGACTCCGCTGTTTGCCGCAGCCTGGGCCGGCGCCCCAGTGGCCAACATGACAAGCGCCTATGGCGGCATACGCTGGGAGAGCGGCCTCAACCGCCAGTTTCAGTACGAAAAAAGCCAGAGCCGCATAGGCGCCACCCTGTGGGAGCGGCAGGATTTGTACCTGAAAAACTCGCCGTTGTTCCATTTGCCCAAAGTGAAGACGCCGCTGGTAATTATGGCCAACGATGCCGATGGCGCCGTGCCCTGGTACCAGGGTATTGAAATGTTTACTGCCATGCGCCGCCTGGGCAAGCAGGTATGGATGCTCAACTACAACAACGAAGCCCACAACCTGGTAGAGCGCCGCAACCGCAAGGATATCTCCATTCGCGAGCAGCAGTTTTTCGACTGGTTGCTTAAAGGTGAGGCTGCGCCAAAATGGCTGAAAGAAGGCGTTCCGGCGGTGGATAAGGGCAGGGATTACGGATTGTGACGCATTGTTTTAAATTGAATATTAGAACAGGCCGCCTGCGAATTTTCACCAGGCGGCTTGTTCTTTTTTACGATAGCATACTGTTAATAACGCTTCCTTTGTTTGCACAAATTACTTCCTAAGATGTCTACCCGTTTTTCGCGCCGGTGCTTCCTATCGGCCACAATTGCTACCGCAGCGGCAACTACAGCATCGGCCATGCCCATGCCTCGCGGCAAGGTTACCATCGTGCATCATGTGTTTTTCTGGCTGAAGGAGCCTGGCAATGCTGAGCATGTGCAACTGTTGCAACAAGGCCTGCGCACATTGGCCTCCATTCCACAAGTGAAGCAATTGCTTGTAGGGGTGCCTGCCAGTACCGAAAAGCGCGAAGTGGTAGATAACTCGTACCAGGTATCGGAACTCATGTATTTCGATAGTCTGGAGGATCAGGCTGCTTACCAGGAACATGCCGTGCACAAGGCTTTTGTAGAAAAATACAGCCACCTGTGGCAAAGGGTGGTGGTGTACGATATGCTGGTGGAGTAGCTTTCAGAAAAATGAGTACTGCTAAATTCAAGTGCCCTTTAGTAAAGCCAGCCAAAAAGCCAGAGCGGCACCCGGTTGGAGTAGCCCACCTCTATGTCATCCATGGCTATCCATCCGTTTTCTATACCACTTAGCTGGTTATCGTTTTTGCTGCGGCCGCCCACTTCAAATGTATATTTTTCATCCACGGTAAAGTCGCCGTGCTGGCTGCTGTGTACCCTATGCCTGGGTGCCACCTGGCTCAAAAAATAGGTTTCGCGCAAGTTGCCCAAATCAGCTTGTGGCTTACCCAACAGGTGGATATGGTTTGGATGCCACAGGTACACTTTTTCGGGTTTCTTCAATTGGCTGAAAAATGCGCCGTCGGGGTACAGCATCCTTATCATGTGGGCATCCTGCAAATGGTGTAAATAGTGCAATACCACCTGCCGGCTTATACCCAGTGCCCCGGCCAGTTTCACCACATTGGGTTTGTAGGGCACCGATTGGGCCAGGATGTGCAGTAGTTGTTTCAGTTTGTTTACATAACTTATTTCAATGCCACGCAAATAGGGTATGTCAAATTCAAGGGTTTGTATCAGGGTAGCCATCAGCTTTTGAGGGTAGGTGGCCTCGCCTTGCAGGTAATAGGGGTAGTAGCCAATTCGCTGGTAATCCAGAAACAGCTTCAATGGCTTTACTTGGGAGGCTATGTCCATTGCCATTTGCTGATGATTGGCCAGTAAGTGGGGCAGTGTGGCCTCCGGAAAAGAAAGGCCCGTTTGAACCTGTACAAATTCCCGAAAAGAAAGCCCTTCCAGGTGGTATATCACGGCTCTGCGGCTCAGGTCGGCATTGCCCTGCAAAATGTGCAGCAGGCTGCTACCGGTAAACACCACACGCAACCGGGGAAACATGTCATAAATGTTTTTGAGCTCCTGGCTCCAGGTGTCAAATTTGTGTACCTCATCCAGAAAAAGCACCTCCACGCCTTGCTGCCAGCATGCTTCTGCCAGCTTTACCAGGTCGCCCGGTGCAAAATGCAGGGTGTCGAGTGTGGCGTACAGTGCCTGGTCGCTAAGCCCGTAGCTATCGCGAATGTGCTGCAGCAGCAGGGTGGTTTTGCCGGCTCCCCGTGCGCCCATGATTCCCAAAAGCCGCTCTCCCCAAGCTATTTCTTGCATTATTGGCCTTGTAAAGCTTGCTTCCAGCTGTTGCAAAATCTGGATATGGGTTTGCCGAATGCCTTCCGTGTTCATTTTGGTATTTTTACTTTACAAAAGTATTATAATATTGTCAGTTTAAGATAACAATATTGATATTAAATGTAAAATGCTAATAGCATTTTTTTTGAAAAATGTAAAGTGAATATATCAAAAATTGGATTCAATGCTCGTTTATCTAAACAAGTACAACCCGTTTTTGCAATAAAATGCTGGGAAAGGCAATGCGCTAAAAGTGAAAAGTCCGCTCATTGAAGCCATAATTTTATCCTAATGAGTTAATAATCAATAAATTAATAATCAACACTTCTGCATCGTATCTTTGCGGCCCCAAAAAGATTTGTCAAAATGCTCGACATAAAACTCATTCGCGAGAATCCCGAATTTGTAAAGCAACGCCTGGCCCACAAGCAGTTTAAGCAGGTAGAATTAGTGGACGAAATTTCGGTCCTGGATGCCGAACGCCGCCGCCTGCAGCAAGAACTCGATAGCGTGCTCAACCAAAGCAATCAGGCTGCTAAAGCCATTGGTGGGTTGATGAAGGAAGGTAAAAAGGAAGAGGCTGATATGAAGAAGCAGGAGGTGGCCGGCCTGAAAGTACTGGAGAAAACCCTGAAAGAGCAACTTACGGCAACCGAGCAAAAGCAGCAGGACATTGCCATTCAGTTTCCTAACCTGCCAGCGGCCATGGTGCCTGCCGGTACAAGCCCCGACGACAATGAAATAGTGCGCGAAGGCGGTACCAAGCCCGTGCTTCCCGCCGAAGCCTTGCCCCACTGGGACCTTATCAAAAAATACGATATCATTGATTTTGAGCTGGGTGCCAAAATAGCGGGCAGCGGCTTTCCGCTGTATAAGGGCAAGGGCGCCAAACTGCAGCGGGCTCTAAGCAGCTATTTCCTCGACTACAATACCGCCGCAGGCTATGTAGAGTTCATACCGCCTTACATGGTAAATACCGACAGCGCTTACGGCACCGGTCAGTTGCCCGATAAGGAAGGGCAGATGTACCACGTAACAGCCGATGAATTTTACCTGATACCCACGGCAGAGGTGCCGGTAACCATCGTGTACCGCGATGTGATTTTGAAAGAGAGCGACCTGCCCCTGAAAATGACGGCATTCAGCCAGTGCTTTCGCCGCGAGGCAGGCAGCTTTGGCGCCAATGTGCGCGGCCTCAACCGGGTGCATCAGTTC
>Ga0114939_10000520_pt1 | contig 32076 bp, 34 predicted proteins | sample AshMeaCrysSpring_FD_87196 | JGI IMG/M metagenome (GOLD analysis project Ga0114939, IMG submission 87196) | Groundwater microbial communities from Big Spring, Nevada to study Microbial Dark Matter (Phase II) - Ash Meadows Crystal Spring | ecosystem: Environmental > Aquatic > Deep subsurface >...
AAATTATTTTGCATTCAGGCCTTTCGTGAAAAATTTTATTCCCTTGGGTAAATCAAACCTCTTTTATGTGGTCATCCCTACTGAATTGCAGATAGGCTTTGGCAATACGATTAAAGAATCGGTTACTGATAATGTACTGACCCGGAGCTACACAACAGCACAATACTATGGCCTTGCCATGCGGCCGGGTTTGCTGTTGTTTCTCTACAAAAACTTTGGCTTTGAGGTAAATGTTGGGGCTCTTGGGTTAGGCAGAAGGACAGAAAAGACTGAAACGACCAATCAGCCTAATGGGCGTGTAGTTACCAATGACCTTGATTTGAAAATCAATGTATTAAATCTTTCACTGGGTTTTGCAGGATACTTCTGAACTATGGTACGTTTACTTTTTATCCCCCCACTATTACTGTCGTTGCTATTTCTGACTGCATGTATCCGGGAAGATCATTTTGGCCGTTCATCCTTTAAGCAAATCCGTTATTTCACCCTGGAGAATCAATCGGGCAATACACAGATTATTGAAGACAGCCTCATTATCCGGTTAACCGTTGCAGCCAATGCGGATTTCCGTAAGCTCCGGCCGGATTCAGTATTGTTGAGCAGTTATGCCCGGCTTGATCCGGGTAAAGATTTGTACCGTGATTTTTCAAGTCCGCAGATCTATACCGTGTATGCGGAGGACGGCACATCAGCTACTTATACTGTTTTCGTTAGCAGGGAAAGTGCTCAGCCGCAACTGGAAAATACCGGATTGGATGACTGGTACACCCCTGCCGGAAAGTCTTATCAGGAGCCCGGCGCAAAACCTTCTACCATTTGGGCATCGGGCAATGCCGGTGTGGTTACCATCAGCACTGCCAATGTATTGCCGACCGATATTTCTGCAACCGATAAAGCCGCCATGCTCATCACACGCGACCTTGGTTCGCTGGGTCAGCTTGTAGGGCAAAGGATGGGAGCGGGGAGCCTTTTTACAGGGCGCTTTGAACTCGACATTGCGAATCCATTGAACTCAACAAAATTTGGGATCGCCTTTTCGGCCCGGCCTGTTTCATACACCTTACAGTATACCTATCAGCCGGGCACACCATATCGAAACAACCGGGGAACGGTAATGACTAAAAATGATTCCTGCGACATTTATTTACTGCTTGAAAACCGTTCGCAACCGGATATCAAAAGAATTGCCACAGGATGGTTTCGTTCGGATGAAAGCGTAAGTAATTTCAGGGAAATTATCGTGCCCTTGCAATATGGCTCCCTGCCAGCTAACGCTCCGGCCTACAGCAAACCGGCCAATGGTTTATTTGGCAATGCATCAGATCCGGTTACCCACCTCACATTTGTAGCGGCATCAAGCGCTTCAGGCGCACTGTTTGAAGGCGGGGTTAACAGCACACTTGTTATTAATAATCTGAGGCTTAATTATTAATCTCTTCTCAAAAAATCAACGCCTTAAGCTACGTTGAAAATCCATAATCCAACTTTATAAACGCACGCTTGCACTTTGGGATTAAATAAGGAATGTAAAGTGTCATTACACCTTTTAAATAAAAAGGCTTCATTTCAGCATAGGGCCGGCTTCCAAAAAAAAGCTGCTGACTGATAACCCATGTGGTAAGCAGGTTGGTGTATTGAAAGCAAAACATATCAAAATCCGGAGCCTGCAAAACAGCAGGCTGCAGTATTTCCTGGTCAACCATCGTAGACAGGAGCAGTTTTATTTCTACTACCCGGTTACTGAAAGAGCGCTCAATATGTTGATGAAGTTCAGGCTGTTACCTACTAACGGTGGCGATATAGGCAATGGCACAGCGATATTCATTCTGCATATCAATAATGATGGAAGTAATTTGCATAATTTATTCCTGTGATGGCCCTTTGCCCCAATCGAATGATTGCAGTACCTAGTCAAGTCTCTGTTCATAGTCCAGCATAATATTCAAAAGAAGATTATACCTGGTAGGAAAATAATTGGTGATTCTTCACCTGCTTAACCCCATTTCCTTCGCCAGCATTTCCATTGTCTGATTCAACCCTTTTTCATTCAATATATTGCGGGACTCAGCCGTTACCCTTCAACTGTGGATACACAATGAATTTAGAAGAGGTACTAATGATGTTCATTATACAAATAAGGGGTATGAAGAATTAGTGTTGCAAATTTCTGGTTTTATAATACGTGAAATGACGATATTCTCTCATTTATTATTAGTAATTACGGCTGCTAATATCGGGTATGAGTGTAGCGGGGGTTGTGGTAGGCATTTTGTATTGGTGAACTCTACGCCAGGTGTTGCATCTGTTCAATCAATTCATTCGGGCAGGTACAAGTTCAGGGTGATCAGTTTGGAGGTGCACTCCTATTAGCCAGAATTTCTGGTACTGTTTTGCAAAATAGTAATGCAACTAGTGGCAGTACAAAAGCAAGCAATAAAACAATGGAAAGGTTATGATTGCAGCAATTATTTCAAAGCCCGTCCTCAATCCACCACCTCATACAATAGCTTCCAGCCCTGCCCGTGCACTTTATCGTTGGTGGCAAACCAAATCAGCACTTCGTTGCCCCAGCTAGTTATTTCGGGGGGCAGTTCGTTGCCGCTGAACATGGCCAGGATGGGCTGATTGGTGTGGGTGCCGTTGAAGATGTAGATGTAATCAATTTTTGCTTCGGTGTCCTGTTCGGTAAATCGTATGCTGATGCGTTTGCCTTCCGGGGCGGTAAGTTGCCATTTGCAGTCGCAGCGGCCGGCGTAGGGCAGGGCGCCGCTTCCGTCGGTTATCTCGCCTTTGCCTGAAATTATCATCTGCAGGCCGCTGCAGTATAGCTTGCTGCTGTCTATCGTTTGAGCTTTGTAATACAACCAGTCGTTACTCCGCTTATTGGCTTTTCCCATGCTGTACCAGGCTACTGAGTCGGCTTGCAGCTCCAGCTGTTTCGGCAGGTCGGCTCCGGGCCACAGGGTATCGCGGCTGCTGCCGGCGGCAAAGATGCGCAGGCGCAGGTCGGGCAGCCTTTTACCGGCGGTGTTGGGTACATGCCATTTTATGGCCGGGTATTTGCCTGCGGGCTTCACCATTACGGCTTGCTGTTGGCTCAGTTGGCCAAGCCACACATAGCCTTCCGGCTGCATATGTTGCTCCGGGTTTTCGTGGCGCTTCCATTGTCCAATCAGCGATTCAATATTGAGCAGGCCTGCACCCAGATTGCCATAGTACATGGGATTTTGTATCTCCAACGGCGTGGCGCTGTTTTTCAATAGGCGGTCTATGGCTTGCAGGTTCAGCGTGGCATCGGCGCTTAGCAGGGCGGCCACCGTGGCTGCTACAAAGGGCACGGCTGCTGAAGTGCCGCTGAGGTAGCGCCCGTTTTGATAATTGAAGGGCACGGGGGTGTATAGCGAATCGGCGGGCGCTGCCAAGTCGGCAAACATACCGTAGTTGGCAATGGGATGGCGTGTGTATGCGCGGGTAACGCCCGTAACATTGATGCAGGCCGGCGCTGCCCCGGGATACTGCGGATCGAGCGCGAAAAAGTTACCGGCAGCACCAATAAGGATGGCACCAGAGGCGATGGCTTTATTTACAATATCCTCCTCGGCACGGCCATAAGTACCCCCACTCCAGCAGCACACAATTACCTGTGCACCCTGCTGCATTGCATATTCAATGCCTTTGTAGCCAAAGGGCAGATAATTGTTCAGGGTACCATCGGCTTTCACTTTTATGGGCAGTAGCCGGAAGGTATTAGAATTGCCGCCGGTAAGCCGGTTGATCATTTGCCAGCACAGGCCTGCTACCGCAGTGCCATGGTTGAGCTGCGTGTTGGATTTTGGGGGTGTTACATCGGCATCGTTGTCGGCAAAGTCCCATCCGTTGCAGTCGTCCACAAGGCCGTTGCCATCGTCATCGCTATTGTTGCCGGGTATCTCTCGCGGGTTTTGGTACAGGCTATTTTTCCAGAGCGGATGCTGCAGGTCCAGGGCATCGTCAATAATGGCAATGGTAATGGTCCTGCCGGATGCAAAGGCTTGTGGGGCGTTGGCCGGCACTTGCATCATGTTGTAGGCCCACAGGTTTGCACTATCTGTTTGCGCCAGGGCAGGTCTTGCAAAAAACAGGCAATACATGCAAGCCAAGGAAAAAAGGAAATGTTTCCTCCTGATGAATATTTTGCAGTGTTGTGCAGCGTGGTTGATAGTCCGGCCCCCTTTTTGTCTAAACATAAAAATGATATGCAAATGGCAGCCTGCGCTAAAATCTTTCTGTTCCCATCTGTTGACCAATTATATATGTGCTGAGTCCCGGCCCTGTTCCCTGGTGAATAGGAGTACGTCCGCGCAGGTCGGGAACGGCAAAGGTGGTTTGCCCGTCGCCGCCGTAGGTGGTGCCTATCAGGGCAAACACAGCATCGTACTCGCTTATGGGCAGCAACTGACCATCGCATCTTACAAAACCGATTGGATTGAAGTTGAAGCCAAACAGCTGCACTTCTCCCAAAAATGGTATCTGACTGTTCATGCTTGGAAAAATACCTTCTGTTGCCATGCAATAATTCAGCACAATAGTGGGCTGCATGTTACTGGCATTCTTTTTTACATACGTATTGCCGGAAATATTTACCCAGTTGGCGCCGTTCCAGCTCAGCAGGTCGCCGGCTGCCGTACCCGGGTTGATGGCAACACTGTTGGTAACGGTGTTGATAGTAAGTGGAGCCGTGGCGGTTAAAACGTATGCTGCCCACGCTGTTCCGTTCCACACTTCCAGCCGGTTAAGGTCGGTATCAAACAGCACCATGCCTTTGTGCGTGGCATTCATGCCGCTGGTAAAGGCTGTTTTCTGCGCGGTGGTCATGCGTGGTACCTGCAGGGCACGGCTGTTGCTTTGCAGGTCGAGCAGGCTTTTGGCAGCAGGTGCTCCGCCAATGCCTATTTGCGCATGCAGGGCAGAGGAAAGCAGGATCAGAGAAACTGCCATGAGTTTTCTGCATCGGCCTGTTTCAAAAATGGTACCTGCTATTTTTCCGAGAGTAATCATACTGTGTAATTGTGCTTTCATTGCTTACCTGTTAGTTTGCCGGTACTGTTTCAGAACCAAATGTTTCACCAATGAATCGGTTGGTAAGGCCGGGCCCTTGTCCCATGTGCATCGTGGTTCTTCCCCGCAGGTCGGGCAGGGCAAAGGTGGTGGTGCCGTTGCCGCCGTATTGGGTTCCCAGCAGCGCAAACAGGGCTGTGTTTTGGGCGATGCTGAGTATTTGTCCATCGCAGAAGGCCCAGCCCTTTGGCGCAAAATTGAATCCAAAAAGACAAATTTCGCCAATGTACTGCTCATAGCCATTTCGGCTGGGAAAGATACCCTGCAGTGCAATGCAATAGTTCATAGTCAAATAGGGCTGCATGTTGCTTGCGGTGGGTTTTACATAGGTGCTGCCCGAAATGTTGATCCAGTTCGCACCGTTCCAGCTAATCAGGTTTCCTGCCGCTGTACCGGCGTTGAGTGCCACAGTATTTGTAACCGGGTTGATCGAAAGCGGCGAGGTTGCGGTATAGGCAAAGCTGCGCCAGGCAGCGCCGTCCCACACCTGCAGTTGGTTTGCCGTACTGTCGAAAAGCACCATGCCTTTGTGAGTAGCATTCATACCGGTGGTAAATGTGTTCCGGGTGGCGGTAGTCATACGGGGCACCAGCAAGCCCCGTGTTGTGCTTTGCAGGTCGAGCAGGCTTTTGCCGCCCGCGGTGCCGCCTACACCCAGCTGGGCTTGTGCATATGCGGCTATCAGCACCAACAGGCCCCCAAGCGCACTGGTTTTCAGTGCCGCCTCGAGCCGGTGTTTGCAGTGTATGTTCATAAGAAATTGATTTAAAAAATATTTTGTATGCGATGGCGGTATCAGTTGGCGGGTACAGCTTCGGTGCCGTCTCTTTCTCCTATCGTCCTGATGGTGAGTCCGGTGCCCTGCCCTTTATGCACGGCTGCCCGGCCTCGCAGGTCGGGCAGGGCAAAGGTGGTGCTGCCGTTACCCCCATATTGTGTGCCCAACAGGGCAAACAGGGCCTGGTTTTGGGCAATAGGCAGCAACTGCCCGTTGCATTGCGCCCAACCCCTGGGGGCAAAACTGAAAGCGTACAATACCACCTCGCCAAGAAATGGACTATTTCCATTCTGGCTGGGGAAAACACCTTGAAGCGCCATGCAATAGTTCATGGTAAGCGAGGGCTGTACATTGATGGCATTCGTCTTTACATAGGTGTTGGTAGAAATGTTTACCCAGTTGGCGCCGTTCCAGCTCAGCAGATCGCCAACCCCCGTGCCGGGGTTCAGGGCCACGGTATTGGTAGCGGGGTTCACATTTACCGGTGCCGTACCCGTGTAGGTATACCTGCGCCAGGCCGCTCCGTCCCACACCTGTAGCTGGTTCAGCGTGCTGTCGAACAGTATCATGCCTTTGTGCGTGGCACCCATACCCGTCGTAAACGTGTTTTTGGTGGTGGTGGTCATGCGGGGCAACATAAGCGCCCGGGTGCTGCTCTGCAGGTCCAGAAGGGCTTTGCTATTGGGGCTATTGGTGCCAATGCCCAATTGGGCTGCTGCTTGCATGGCCAGCAAGGCTGCAAAAACGAAAACGACTATAGCCTTCATAGTGGATTTGTTTTGGTGCGGCCGCTTTGGCCTTAGGTGTAAAGGTAACGTCGATGGGAGTGCTTTGCAAGCTATTATTTCAATAGTTGCTTGGTGGAGAGTTGGAAAAAGTTGGAAGTTGACTAGTTACGCCTGGTCATCGGGATTTAACGTGTTGACCAGGTAGGAATCCTTTGAACTCATAAACTCTTGAACTCATAAACATTCAAACGCTCAAACCATCCACAGCCTTCACTGCCATCTGTAGTCTTTCTTCATAGCTGCCCCGTATTTCCACCCACGGCACTGGTTGGTTAATGAGTATATCGCGGTACATGTGGTACAGCTCTTGCCGGGGTTTTTCGTCGGGGTATTCGCGCAGTTCGTCAGGCACCCAGGGCAGGTCGGGCACGCACAGCAGGTACAGGTTGCAGGTACGTTCTACTATTCGGTTCAGTATCCAGGTGTGGCATTGGTTAAACACATATTCGCACCACACCTTCATCACATACATGTCGGTATCTACAAAATAGGGTGGTGGAATTGCATCGGCATCAGCGGCATGATTGGTCTTGAGCGCGGTAAGGCATTCTTCTTCCAGTGCTATCTGCCCTTTGGCAATGGTAAGCAGGTCATCGTACGTATAGGCGCGGCCGTTGGTAAGCAGGTATTTTCGGGCAAACTCGGGGCACCATTCGCTTTCGTAATGCTGGGCCAGCATTTCGCAAAGGGTACTCTTACCCGTGCTCTCGGGGCCAAGTACCACTACCTTGGGAAATTCAGCATATACCATGGGGCAAATATAAGCTACGGCAGCAGGGTGGACCGGCGTTGTTACTTTTCTTCCTTCCTGAATTCGCGGCGGATACCATCGGAAATATCCTGCCTCCGCAGTTTTTTGTCGCCGCGGCTAAAGGCCCTGAGGGCGGCATACTGCATTACATTCACGATGCCTGCACCGGTAATTTCAAATTCGTTTGCCAGGGCTTCCCAATTGAGCCCCTGTTCTGGTTGCAGGCTAGCAGGTTGTATTTTAAGCCATAGTTTTAGTCGCTCTGCAGGGTTGGGTGCCGGAAAATGAATCAGGTTGTGAAAGCGCCTTAAAAATGCCTCATCTATATTGTTCTTAAAGTTAGATGCCAGAATGAGCAACCCGGGATATTCTTCTACCCGCTGCAGCAGGTAACTCACCTCCTGGTTGGCGTATTTATCATGAGCGCTTTGCACGTTGGTGCGCTTGCCAAACAGTGCATCTGCTTCATCAAAAAACAGCACCCAGTTTTTGCGGGATGCTTTAGCAAACACCCCTTCTATGTTTTTCTCCGTTTCGCCAATATACTTGCTTACCACCTGGCTCAGGTCTATGCGGTAAACGGGCAGCTCAAACTCTTTGCCTACAAGCGACGCCGTAAGCGTTTTGCCGGTGCCGGCAGGGCCGTAAAACAGTACGCGGTAGCCGGGCTTTACTTTTTTGCGCAGCACCTCGTCGTGCAGCACGTGGTGGTTGTACTGCATCCACAGGCGTATGTCGTTTACCTGTTCCATGGTTTGCGGGTGCAGCACCAGGTCGTCCCAGTTCATGGGCGTGTGTATGCGCCTTGCAGGGAAGGCGGCGCTAAACTGGGGCGCGGCTTCTTTGCCCATCAGTACTTTTTCCAGCCAGTCTTCATCGGGTAGCAGGCGGCCACTCATGGCAGGCTCGCCTTCGCGTATGGGTTCCAGTGTTAGCAAGCCCTGGTTTATAAGCAGGCTATCTTCTGCAAACAACTGCTGGGCGTTCAGCCTGGCAGCAACGTTCATGCCGGCAAGCACAAACAGGGCCGTTTCGCCGGTAGGCAGCATACCACGGTGCTGCTGTCCTTTGGCGCCACCAAGCTCTACAAACTCGCCACCCTGGGGAAACAGTCTCGTAATGATATTTTCGAAAAAGCCCGGGCGCACATGCGGGGCGGCAGCCAACAACAGAACAATCAATTGACTTGAAGGAAGGCCAGGGGGCAAATGGAGTTGGTTGCAGAGTTGGTTGGCAGCGGCTTCGTGTAGTACATCCAGCGGCTCAAAGGGCTTTTCCTGAAAATGGCACTCCATGCGCTGCTCGCACAGTTTTTCGAGCAGGTCGAGCGCTTGCTGAAGGTGTTTGGCGCTGGTCATGTGCGAAAGATAAGGAGGGAGTGGCTAATTGATGGAATGGTTGAAAAAACGGCAAGGCAAAAATGTTTCTTGATTTGCCACATAGGGGAAAGAATGGCTTCAAAAATATTGGCTTCGCGCCTCCCAAGGAGTCCTATGGGCTTCTTTGTGGCAGAACGAATTTCTTTTGTTTGGATACTTCCCTTGTTCATTTGACAACCATATGGTGGCCGGATGCCATAAGCCGGTTGAGCTGAGCAAGGCCGCTCAACTCAACGAAGTATAAAAGTCGCCTGAGGCGACAAAACACAGTTGCGAAATTTGAAGTTTCGCAAAGAGAACACAAGTTGAGCACGATTGATCAAAACAATATAGAATGTTCTACATAGGCTTGTAGGCTCAACTCGATTGCCCAAAGGTGAGCAGGTTGTTATCGGGGTCTAACAGCGAAAACTCGCGCTGGCCCCAAGGCTTGGTTTGCAAGGGCGCGTTGGGGTGAATAACTACGCCTTTATTGAGCAGCGACTGGTATAGTCCTTCAATATCATTGGTACGTATATACACCTGTCCATAGTTTTCGGCCGGGTTCAGCGCCTCAAAGGAAAAGAAGTGTATTTCAATATGGTCTTTCGCCACCATCAGGTAGCCGGCATAGTCGGCAGCGCCAACATCTGTAAAGCCCAACTGGTTGACATAATACTGCCTGGTAATTTGCTTATTGCGCATAGGCAGCTTGGGATGGATGTGTGTAAGCATGGTTGATATTTTTTTTTAATTGTTCAGCAGGAGATGACAATACAGCGTAATGCAGCCTGACCTTTAGCAGCAGGTTATGTTTTAAAAATCTGGTAGCACCATCGGTATAGTCTTCCTTCAAAATCGAAGGGCGTGGTGGCACGTGTCATGTCTTTAATGGAGGTGCTGTGTATGGCAGCGGCATCCAGCTGAAAGGTGCGCAGGTTGGTGCTGAACCATAGTTGCCCGCCGTGGCTTAGGATGCACAGGCATTGGTTGATGAGCGACACATGATCGCGCTGAATATCCAGGAAGTCGTCCATGCGTTTGCTGTTGCTAAACGTAGGCGGGTCCATCACCACCAGGTCAAAGGCTGCGTCTTTACGGGTAGGAAGCCAACCCACTACATCCACAGGCTCAAAGCTGTAACGTGTTGCATCGGTGAAGCCATTCAGCGCCATGTTGCGCTGCGCCCAGGCCAGGTAGGTGCGGCTCATATCGGCCGTAACCACGCTGCTTGCTCCGCCTGCTGCCGCATACACGCTAAAGGAGCCGGTATAGGCAAACAGGTTGAGTACCCGCTTGCCAGCGCTTTGGCAGCGAACCAGCTGCCGGGTGGTGCGGTGATCCAAAAACAATCCTGTATCCAGGTAATCGCTCAGGTTTACCAAAAACCGCAAACCATTTTCTTCTACCTCCCATTCGTGTTTGGCTTCATTTACCTTTTGGTACTGGCCCAGGCGGCCGGTTTTGCGCTGCCGAAGCTTCAGGTACATGTTGTCCTCTGGTACCTCCAGCAATTGGCTCACCACTTCCAGGGTGGCTTCCATCCAGTCGTCGTGTTCTTCGTCGGTCATGCCATGGCGGCGTTTATACTCGGCTATGTACAGCTTTTTGCCGTAAAACTCCATGCACAGGGGAAACTCAGGCAGGTCATGATCGTACACACGGTAGCAGGTAATGCCTTGCCTGCGGGCCTGCTTGCCAATATGCTTATACACCTTGGTAAGGCGATTGCGAAACATGGTGAGCTTGTTGTCAAAATCGGATGGCATGCGGCTGCTAAGGTAAGGTTGAAATAAAGCCACAGGGTGGCAACGGTGCATAGTATGCAGCCGCTTGCAATGGAGGCTTGGCCAATGCGGCTAATGAAGTATGTTTTGGCATCCTCAATTATTACTGCTTGTCCCACTCACGCTCGCGCCTGCCCAAAAAATTACTTGAAAGCTAATTGATACATTACTTTTCACGTTATATTTTTAATACCTATCACCAATACAAACAGCCATGAAGCCTGCCTTCCTTATTTTTTCTGTAGCTATACTGGTATTTTCTATACCCTTATTTGCCCAGCGAGCGCCCGATGCCAAACTTATAGCCGGCTTCGATGAAATTGTAAACAGCTTTTATGCAGCCAAAGAACCCGGGGCTGTAGCCCTAGTGGCATCCAAAGGTAAAGTGCTGTACCACACGGCAGTGGGTATGGCCAACGTGGAATTGGAGGTGCCTATGAAAACCGACAACGTGTTTCGCATTGGCAGCATTACCAAGCAGTTTACCGCTATTTGCATCCTGCAGCTAATGGAACAGGGCAAACTGAGCCTGCAGGACGATATTAAAAAATTCCTGCCCGACTATCCCACGCACGGCCATACCATCACCATCGAGCATTTGCTTACGCACACCTCGGGTATCAAAAGCTACACCAGTATGGACAAGTTTGGCGAAGTGATGCGCCTCGACAAGAAGCCTGAAGAGTTCCTGTCTTTTTTCAAAAACGAGCCCATGGACTTTGCCCCCGGCACCAAATGGGAGTACAACAATTCAGGCTACTTTCTGCTGGGGGTTATCATCGAAAAGATTACCGGGAAAAGTTATGCAAACTACCTGGAGGACAACCTGTTTAAACCTCTGGGCATGAAGCGCAGCTACTACGGCAGCGATGCGCGCATCATACCCGGTCGTGCTGCAGGCTACGACGAAGGCAGCAACGGCATTGAGAACGCCGCACCGCTGAGCATGACCCTGCCTTATGCTGCCGGCTCCATTCAAGGCACGGTAGAAGACCTGTACACATGGCACAAGGCCCTGCACAGCTATAAGTTGGTAAAAATGGAAACGCTTGACAAAGCTTTTACACGGTATAAGTTGAAAAACGGCGAGTCTACCAATTATGGATACGGATGGTTTATGAGTACCGTTCAGGGCAGCCCAAGCATTGAACATGGCGGGGGTATTAATGGATTTTTGACTGATGCGCTGTACCTGCCGGAGCACGATCTGTTTGTAGCTGTGTTTTCCAACAATACCACCAAGGGCCCCTCTATTGTAAGCAACAAGCTGGCCGCCCTGGCCATAGGCAAGCCACTCGCTTTTAAGCGCATACCGCTCGATAGTATTTCGCTACAGGCTTACCCCGCCGTGTATCAATGGAAAGAAAACGAAGAAAGAATCATCACCTTCGAAGATGGCAAACTGTACTCCATGCGCACGGGTGGCTCCAAGTTTGAAGCCATACCCATGGCACCGGATAAATTCTTCTTCGAAAAATCTCTCACCTGGCTGGAATTTAAGCGCGATGCCGGCGGCAAGGTGACCTCCGTGGTGTCGCACGAAAAGGACGGCGACAAAGAATGGAAGCGTACCAACAAGCCATTGCCCAAACAGGAAGCTGTGAAGCTATCGGTAGAAGAACTGGACAGGTTGGTGGGTGAGTACCCGCTTACCGCTGCTTTTGTAATGACGGTTACCCGCGAAGGCGAGCGCTTGTTTGCACAAGCTACGGGTCAGCAAAAAATTGAAATCTTCCCCCTTTCGGCACTGAAATTTTTTCCTAAGCAAATTGAAGCCACCATTGAGTTTGAACTGGATGCTGCCACCGGCAAGGCCGGTAAACTCATTCTGAACCAGGGAGGGCGGCGCATGGAAGCCAAGCGGAAATAAGGTTAAGAGTTGCTTTGATTCAGCAAGGTGCACTTTTTGGAGATGGAAGATGAAAACCTGATAGTATCGGTAAATAAATAAGAGGTTGCACCCTGGTGTTTCAATCGGAGAATGTAAGTGACTGCTTTGGGTAGCTCTTTGATTTATCAAGTGCTGCCAGCGGCGTATTTAGAGGTGCCTTATTGCTGGTAAGGCTCGTAATCGCAGGCAAGCGTTACCTCTATTTCATCAGCTATTTTGGCAGCCGAAAAAGAAGGTACCGTTACTCCATAATCGCTGCGTTTTACGGTTAACACGGCGTTGGCCGATACTTTGCCGCCCTTAACGGTAATAGTGCCGGGTACACTTACTTTTTGCGTAACGCCATGCATGGTTAGTTCGCCGGTTGCGGTTACCTTATACGAACCGTCTTTTTTCACATTTACAGCTTTGGCATCGGCAATGGTGCCTTTAAATTCCGACTTGGGAAATTTGTCGCTGTCCATATACGTTGGCTGGTTAAAGTGCTGCTCCATTGAGGCTTTGGGAAAGCGGAAACTTTTTATAAGTACCTGGTAGCGAAGTTCGCCTTTGGTGGCATCAAAGAAGCTGAGCACTTCATTGTTTTCTGCTTTAATATCTTCCACCGCGGTGTGTGAAAAAAAGCTGATTTTGCCGGTGCGGGTCATAAATACCTGGCTCATGGCGGCTTGCACAATCAAAAGGGCTGCAACCATCATTGCAATGCTCGGTGTTTTCATATCTATTCTTTATTTATTTTGTTTTTTTAATGCATGGTTAATTATCCAAGTGCGAATCGTAGTTATGTTAAATCCTTATAATTTGCTGCCATCTTTCTTATAATTGATCATATGATTATCGATGTTAATTGGATCTTATAACCGCGTCTGTTACCACCACATCCATCAAAAAGCCGGTGCATACTCCTTTAATAGTAACCGGGGCTCCCACTGCTGGGGCATTGCCTGATGCCAGGGTGCACTGCACGCCAAACATAGGGTCGGCTGTTTTGAGCGTCACCACGTTTTTGCCGGCTTGGTTCGTTTTTACCGATGCCACCGTACCGCTTACCTCTACGGCTTTGTTTAAATAAGCGGTATTAGCCTTAGCTTCATCTGTATTGTATGCGGCAAATATGGTTTCAGCTGATACTGCTATGCCTTTTTCGCCCTGCACATCGCGCTGGGGCATGTACCAGGTGCGCAAAAAAACAGCAACGCCGGCCAAAAGGAAAAGCACGAAAAGGGTGAGCAACAATGTCCTACGCTTGCTGTGAATCATGAACATGTAAATGAGATTTTTAACCATTTGCAATTTACCACCAAACCGTCATCGGATTGTTTGGCTGGCATGCATAAGCAACAAAAGGAAAAGCTAAAGCGGCATGAAGGCCATTTCAAAACAGTTATTTAACAAAGCTTTCCACCGGCAGGCGGTTTTGAATGCTTCTTGCCAGGGTCATTTCATCGGCATATTCAAGCTCGCCGCCAAAGGCAATGCCCCGGGCAATGGTGGTAATTTTTACCGGCAGCTCATGCAGCTGTTTTTGGATGTAGTACACCGTGGTGTCGCCTTGTATGGTAGGGTTCAATGCAAAAATGATTTCTACCGGCAGGTCGTTTTGTACCCGCTTTACCAGGCTTTCGATGGTTAGTTGGTCGGGGCCCCGGCCATCGAGGGGCGAAATAACACCGCCCAAAACATGGTAGGCACCGCTGTACTGCTGTGTGGCCTCTATGGCCATTACATCGCGTATACTTTCCACCACGCAAATTAGGCCGTGGCGGCGCATGGGGTTGGCGCAAATATTGCACAGGCTGCTGTCGCTCACATTGTGGCAGCGGCCGCAAAAACGGATCTCGTTGCGCATGCGGGCAATGGTTTCGCTAAACAGTTGCACCTGCCCCTTATCCTGCTTCAGCAAATGCAGCACGAGCCGAAGGGCCGTTTTTTTGCCGATGCCGGGCAGTTTGGCAAATTCATTTACGGCATGTTCTAAAAGTGTGGAGCTGTAGTTCATGATTCGGTTGGCAGTTGTACAGTTGGCAGTATGGCAATTTGCAGTTGGCAAGAGGTTTCGTCTTTGATAAAAGTGTGTGGTTGATTCATATGAACACATGTTCAATTGGCGGTAGTGCAATTTGCAGTTGGCAAGAAAGCAGTTGGCAGTTGTTAAGTTGGCAGTTTGCAAGGGCATCGGGGCTTTGATGAAAATGTGCAGTTGAATTAAACATGAATAGTCCCATTTGTTAATAGACATTTTTACGTCAGACCCACCCCTGCCCCCGTCCGAATGGCTTCAGCCGGGCGGGCCTCCCAGGTGGGGGACATGCTCCGTAGCTGTCATCTGCACCCCGTCACCTGTCATCTGCATCCTATTAACTGACATCTGTATCCTATTACCTGTCATCTACTCCCTGTCAACTGTCAACCGTCATCTTACTGTTAAACGCACGGATCAATCAAAGCGCCCTCTCAACCTTAACCTCAACCTTTATTTCTTCCTGTCATCTGCACCCTGTCACCTGTCATCTTCACTTAAGACCCACCCCTGCCCCTCCCGGGAGGGGAAATATGCTCCGTAGCAGTCATCTGCACCTTGCCATCTCCTTGTTCAGGAGTACTGATTAATCAAAGCCCCTCTCAACCTCAACCTTAACCTGTATTTTTTTCTGTTATCTGTCAACCGTCATCTTACTTTACAACTCCACCTCAATTTCATTTTCCCAGTTTGGTTTTATGTTCACCTGTTTTTCAACCCGTGTCACTATTTCGGGTTGTTTTTTTTGCCTGTAGTTGCCCGTATCCCAATTGCCGTTGCCGTTGGCGTCGTGCAGTATGCGCAGGTCATACTGGCCGGGTTTAAACAGGTTGGCGCGGTATTCGTTGGTGGTGAGCGGCACGCTCAGCACTATCTTGTCGCTTTGTACCCATTGCAGCACCGGTTTGCCGGCCAGGTCAAGGTTGGTAAATTTCAGTTTTAATGCTCCATAGTCGCTTTCGCGCTTGGTAATAAAGCTCAGGGTATCGTTTTTGGCGGTGGTGGCCCCGCTGGTATCGGCGGCAAAGCCTTTGAGCAATATGAGTTTCAGCGGTTGGTTTTCCTTCCAGCTGTAGGCCAGACTTAGGGTGGTAAGGCTGGTATCGGTGGTTAAGGTAAATGGCCCGGCAGGTTTATTCAGCGTGTCTACCAGCAGTATTTTGGCGGTGTCCCATTTGGCCAGCGGTTTGGTAAACCTGATTTCCAGCGGATCAATAATTTCCTGCTGACCACCGCTGAGCGTGGTGGTGTATTGCAGTTTGAGGGCTTCCTCTATTTTGCCTTTGCCCGCAAAAGCGGCGGGTTGGCTTACTTTTACTTCGGCCTTTGCTTCGCGAAAAGTGAACAGTTCCTGCGGGCTGTTAACAGCGCCTATTACAATGGGTGTATCTACAAAGGCAAACGATTCGGTACTGTCGGTATAGCGCTTAAAGCCATTGTCTTTAAGGGCAAACAGGTTGAAGGTGCCGGCCGGCAGGTTGGTAAAGGAAAAATTGCCCTTGCCATCGAGGCGGGTAACAAAGCGGGGCTTGTTTTTAACCACTGAGCTGTCGGTCAGGTTGCTGTGCAGTACCACAATCAGGGTGCTGTCTACTTTGCCGGTCTCGGCATCCGACACTGTGCCGGTCAATTCCAATGAGTCGAGGAAACCACCGGTAGAAAACACGTATTTGAACTCCCGCAGCGGGTTGCCTTCGTTTATGTCGCGTATGGCATCGCCAAACTGGAGGGAGTAGGTAGTGTTGGGCTGTAGGGTGTCGAACAGGCGTATACGTACCGTACGCAGTTTACTGGTAATGTCGGGAAACTTTTCCGCTGGTGGATTTATGATCACCTTTTCAAAAACGTTTTGTATCTCCACATACTCGTCAAACTCAAGGTTGATGATTTTGGCGACAAAGCTAGTTGTATTCAGTTCTGGGCTGGCTTTTAGCAGGGTTGGCGGCAGGCTGTCTTTGGGGCCGCCGGTGGGCGCCTGCATATTGGCGCAGCCGCTGCCCAGGCTACCCAGCAGGGCGGCCAGCGGCATCCAAATTACAAGTAGCTTTACAACTGTTTTCATGCAGGTAACGGCTGCAAACATAACCCCATTCTGTGCTCGGCAAATGGTTAAAAAAAGCCTGCAAAGCCAATTGCGACGGCCAGCGCCACAACCTTTCGCCCCGTACCCTGTTTATTTTATATGTCTAAAACATACAGTATTAAAACCGTGCAGCACCTGCCCGTAAGCATGGAGCAGGCTTGGGATTTCTTCAGCAAGCCGCAAAACCTGAAAGATATTACCCCGCCCAACCTGGGATTTGTGATACGCAGCCGCCACCATGGCGAGCGCATGTACCCCGGCCAAATTATTGAGTACACCGTAAGCCCCATACTGGGCATACCGCTGTATTGGATGACCGAAATAACCCAGGTGCAGGAGCACAAGTACTTTATAGACGAGCAGCGCTTTGGTCCCTACACGCTATGGCACCATCAGCACCATTTCGAAGCTGTACCCGGTGGAGTGCGCATGACTGATATTGTACATTACCGCCTGCCGCTTTGGTTTTTGGGCGATATAGCTCAGTGGCTGTTTGTAAAAAAACAGCTCTTCGGCATTTTCGATTTTCGCTTTCGCAAAGCGGAGGAGGTATTTGGCAAATGGGGCAGTGAACAGCCCAGCATAGCGATACAATAAACGGCAGGTTCCGGAGTTACCTGCACAGTTAATGTCAAAACAGCCGCCTTGGCAAAGTTTTTGGACTGCCCGGCATTTATGCCCCTATCTTGGTCCAAATTACCATCTGTATGGCCGGGATGCTGCGCACCTTGTTTTTTGTTTGTTTATTTACAATCGGCGTTCAATTGCATGCCGAAACAGATACATCATTCCGCAATCAATTGGTAAAAGTGTTGTCTGTCTACCCGGAGCGTTTTGCCAGCCTCAAGGGTAGTAAAATGCGCCTGGGTACTGCAGATTACTAATCCAACATCTGCTTCAAGAATGTTCAGTACTGTATGGTAGGTAGGGATTACGCCACCGGCAAAATGGAATTCAAGAGCACCATTGAGTCGAATGAGGAGATGAGTTCGGATTCCTTCAAGAAGTTACTGGAGAAATGGAAAGCCCGGATTGCTGCTGCCGACTTTAATGGGGTGCCGCTTGTGCCCTACAAAAACGATAAGTATAGTAAAGACCCACATGATATGTATTGGCTGGGCGAAGCCTGGCGCCTGAAAACGGATGGGTACAGCATTGACCCGCGGTACCTGAGCATGACCATCCGTCTGGAGCTGCTGGACCTTGACCAGGGTGGGCTTATGCTGCGCCTGCTGGTAACGGATAATTGACTTGACCTGTCACTACCATTTCTCCTCGTTATCTTCTGCTTTTGGCTGGCGGTACTTTTCCCGCGATTCTATTTTTTGACGTTGACGGTCAATTATCATTGCCGCAATAAGTAAACCCGCATCTGCTTCGGGATGGTCCTGCAGCAGTTTTTTCAGCTTCGCCTCGGGTACATCTATACGGTATAGCAGGCGTACCAGCGTGTCAAAATCGTGTACAATCAGCCAGTTCACCCTCTCGGCAAGCAGGTTGCGCAAAGCCTCCTCCGTTGCCGAAGCTGGCACAGACAGTTGAAAGTCGAATGCCACCAGGGTGGCAAGTTCATTGTGGTTGCTCATAGATGTTATTGCGCGTTAGCAGTTTTATGGCCTTCTATTCCAAAAAAAAAGTGTCATCAAAACCGCGAGGGGCAGGCTATGCTGCAGCTCGAGTTGCCACATGGCAGAGGGCGGCCAGTAGCTGCAATAAGGCACTGAAAAGCCTCCCCAGCCAGGTAATGGAATAACACACCAGGAAAAGGAGTACAATCCTGCAGAATGCTTGCTTTTTTCCATCATACATATTTCTCCATTACTCCCAGGCCAAACAGTGCAAAGTCATATTTCACCGGGTCGTTTTTATCGAGTGTGCGAAGGTAAGCTGTGAGTTCCAGCGCTGCTTCCCAGTCGGTTTGCTTGCGCCGCAGGATGCCCAGGCTGCGGGCAACCCTTGCTACATGTACATCCAGCGGGCATACCAGTTGGGCGGGCTTTATCTTTTTCCATAAGCCAAAATCCACACCGCAGTTGCCGGTGCGCACCATCCAGCGCAGGTACATATTCAGCCTTTTGCAACTGCTTTTTTGCAGGGGCGAGCTAATATGCTTTTCGGTGCGGCGCAGGTGTTCATCTTCAAAAAAGTATTTTCGGAAACCCATCAGGGCATTTTCAACTGTTTTGTCGCCTCTTTTCAAACCGCGGGCAAAAGCGTCTTCCAACGAATCGTATTTACTATAATGCCGGTGAAAGAATTCGATGAAGTAATAGAGGTCGTCGGTTTTAAAGGTTCGATGGCCAAACGATGCCAGGCGCCGCAAGTCGGCAGGTGTGTGATGCAGCACAAACTGATATGGTGCATTATCCATCAGCGCCATTAGTTCGGTAGCCTTGGCAATAATGGTGGTACGGTTGCCCCAGGCAAAAATGGCAGCGAAAAAACCTGCTATCTCAATGTCTTGCTGCCGGCTGAACCGGTGGGGTACGCATATAGGGTCGCCGGCAATAAAATCTGTCCGGTTGTACCGCTGTACACGGTCATTTAAAAAACTGGCAAGGTTTTTTTGATTCACGGCCAAAAATAGGTAGCCACCCTCATTGGGGCTGTTTTTGGAGGGTAGTATTAAAGTGCACCTCAAACGCATCGCCGGTGGTTACCGAGCCCTGCATAAAGGTAGGAGGGGCAATACCAAAATCACTCATTTTAATACGGTGAGATCCAGTGAAGGAAAAGGCGCTGTCTGCCTTGCTGAATGTGCCCCATAAATGCAGGGTATCTTGCTTTTGCCTGCCATGAATGCTGAAACTTACCGGATAATGCATCACATATTTGCCGGAGGCATCTTTGCTTACTGCACAAGGACCGCCCGAAAATGCTACTTCCTTATACTTATTGGCTTCCATGGCATTCAAATAATTTTTATCCATGGCTTCTATACTGCTGCTAAGGCCGGCTACGGGCATGGTGAAACTTACCTGCCGGCATCGAACAAGTTGTTGGTTTTTACCCCATTCAAAAGTGGCAGCCACAGTAGCTTGTTGTGTTTTCATTTCCCAGGGGTGCAGGGTGCTGGTGCCGCTAAGTGTAATTTGGCAGCGGGTAGACCGGTATTGTTGCACGGTAGTTTGCCCATGTACGCCGGCGGCCCATAGCAGGTATGCCAGCAACTGGATGGCTACGGGGCCACAGCCAGCCTTGCGCGCATCGGAATGCCTGTAAAAAAGTTTCATACAAATGATTGTGGCATCTAAGGTACGCTAATCATTAAGTGGTTGCAGAGCTTGCACCATCGTCAGGCCTGCTCTCTTTCCCTTTGTGCCCTGCCCAGTCGGTTCAGGGCAAACAAGGCTATTACAACCCACACCACGTTTACCGCCATGCTGGGGTAAGCGCCGTGGTACCAGGTGTTTATCACAAAAAACAGGCCGCCAATCATGTTGGCCAGTATATACCACTTGCTTTGGGCATCGAGTTTGCCCCGTATGTTGAGGAAATAAGAACCCACGATGAGTACTGAGGCAATCCAGCCGAGTACTTCAATAAGTATGTTCATGCCATGTTTTTAAAAATACTCGCGGTTCACCCAATTGCCTTTTCCAAATCGGCTATCAGATCGTCAGCATCTTCTATACCTACGCTCAGGCGAATGAGCGAGTCGCTGAGGCCGTTTTTCAGGCGTTCTTCGCGGGGTATGCTGGCATGCGTCATGCTGGCGGGGTGGTTTATCAGGCTTTCCACGCCACCCAGGCTTTCAGCCAGCGCAAACAGGTGGGTACTGCTCAATACCCGCATGGCTTCTTCTACCCGGTCGTCTTTCAGTTCAAAGCTTATCATGCCGCCATAGCCGCGCATTTGGCGGGCAGCTATGGCATGATTGGGGTGATCGGTAAAGCCCGGCCAGTACACTTTGCCCACTTTGGGGTGATGCCGCAGCCAGTGGGCTATGCGTTCGCCGTTGTGGCAGTGCCGCTCCATGCGCACATGCAGGGTTTTGATGCCGCGCAGCACCAAAAAGCAATCCAAGGGCCCGGGTACGGCGCCACTGCTTTTTTGAATAAAATACAACTGATCGCGCAGGGCGGCATCGTTCATTACCAGGCAGCCCTGTATCACATCGCTGTGGCCCCCCAGGTACTTGGTGGCGCTGTGCATTACTATATCGGCGCCCAGGGTGAGCGGGTTTTGCAGGTATGGCGACGCAAAGGTGTTGTCTACACACACCATAATATTGCCATGCGCTTCAGCCAGGGCGCTCACCGCCGCTATGTCGGTAATGTTCATCAGCGGGTTGGTAGGCGTTTCGGTCCATACTAGCCTGGTGTTTTCATTCAGGTAGGTCCTGATATTTTCGGCCTGCTGCATGTTTACATAATGAAAGCGGATGCCAAACTTTTCGAACACTTTAGTAAACAGCCTGTAGGTGCCGCCGTACATATCGTTGGCACATATTACTTCATCGCCGGGCTTCAGCAGTTTTATTACCGCATCGGTGGCGGCCACACCGCTGCTAAATGCCAGGCCAAATTTGCCTTGCTCTATTTCCGCCACGGCTTTTTCCAGTGCAAAGCGGGTGGGGTTTTGGCTGCGGGCATATTCATAGCCTTTGTGCTGGCCGGGGGCGCTCTGCACATAGGTGCTTGTTTGGTAAATGGGCGTCATAATGGCTCCGGTGCTGGCATCGGGCTCAGCGCCGGCGTGTACGTAGGTGGTGGCTGGTTTCATAAATATGGTATCAACTGTTTTTAATTGACCCGGCGCAAATTTCGCTGCTGAACGCCAACAATCATGTTTTTTTGGCACAAAGGCATCAAGACGAAAAGGCACACAAAGATTTCTTTTTGAGTAGAGTAAGGGCACAAAGGGAATGCCCATCAGGCTATTTGCACAAGCCTTGGCAGCAGAAGCGTCTGGTAGTAAGAGAACTGCTACAAACTTCTAGAAGCTTCCCTAAACATTGGGGCCCTCCTTGTAACCTCCTTATCCCCTAAATCTATTTGAGACTCCTGGGTTACTAAGTCAGTAAGCCTTGCCTGACAGTTTTTAAAAGCACCGTAAATTGTGCGATCGCTGTTCGCAGCATTTCCGGATCCGGAAAACAATAAAGGGTACTTGTAAAAAATTCTGATGCTTGCCCCTGCATGGATAATGAAGCAACAGCCTCTACAATGCCTCCTCCATTTGCGCAGCTACACACAGCATGCGCCAGTCGTAGTTGCCCGCCTCGTGTGCGCCGGTGGCATCAATGGGTTTATCTAGCCAGTCGCTTTGCAATATGCCGTTCCTCGCCAGCAGGCGCCTGCTCTCCATAATCATTTCCGTTACCTGCGGTTGCTGCATCCATTGGGCCTGCGGGGGTTCGTAGCCTACCTTGTCGCGGCGCCACACAATCGTTTCGGGTAGCAGGGGCTCCATGGTTTTGCGCAGCAGCCATTTGGTAAATCCGTCCTGTATTTTTAGCCTTGCAGGCAGGGTAAATACGTACTCCACCAGTTTCCAGTACAAAAAAGGCAGGCGCACCTCGCGGCTGTGGGCCATACTATTACGGTCGGCATAGCGTAGCAGCTCTTCCAGCCCAAAGTTGAAGGTGTTGTAGTAGAGTATATCGTCCAGGTTGGCCACACGGGGTTTTAGCAGGGTGTTCTTATCGGCCCAGGCGGCTACAAAATCGGGCTGCAGGGGAGCCTTGTTCAGCTGTTGCCAGGCCCTTTGCTGCAGTAGTTTGGCCGTTTGATAGGGCAGCCAGGCAGCCAGGGTGTTGCGCCAGCTCCAGCCATCGAGCAGGCGGTGCACACTCAGCAGGTGTTTCTCTTTGCGAAAGTGGCTGCGGCTTTGGCGCAGCGTTTCCTGTAAAAACCAGGGGGTGTAGCGCTTATAGCCTGCCAGTATTTCGTCGGCGCCCTGCCCGTCCAGCAGCACGGTTACATCTTCCTGCGCCGCCAGCTTGTTTACCAGGTATTGGGTTATAACGCTGCTGCTTTGCACCGGCTCGTCCTGATGCCACAGGCATGCCTCCCAGCACTGCAGCATATCGGCCGCGGTGGGCGCTACGGTGTATTGCCGCAGGCCCAGGTGGCTGGCTACCTGGTTGGCATAGCGGCTTTCATCTTTTTCCCAACCCGGAAACGTAGCGGTGAACACCACGTTGCTCCAGCCTTCGTACTGCTGCCCTTGCTTAAGGCTGTGGATGGCGGCTACAATGCTGCTGCTGTCGAGCCCACCGCTGAGGCTGGTGCCCACCGGCACATCGCTGCGCAGGCGCCGGCTTACCGAGGTAAAAAACAGTTCGCGAAAGCGATCCACCACCAGAGCTTCATCGGCCGCTGGTTGATGGCCAATGCGCTCGTAGGGCTTGTACCAGCGCTTCATTACAAACTTTTGAAGCGGCCCCTGCACCTCCAGCAGGTAGCCGGGGGGCAGGTTCAGGATGTTGCGGTAAAAGGTATCGGTTTTAATGATGGGATTTTGCACATAGCCAAGGGCCAGGTAATTGAGCACCATGGTTTGGTTGGCAGCTTTGGGCGCCCCTGCAGCCAACAGGGCTTTTATTTCGCTGGCAAAAACCAGCTGCTGCGGCTTGCCGGCGTGCATGTATGGCGTCCAATAGTACAGCGGTTTTTCGCCAAAGCGGTCGCGCACCACCCAGGTATTGCCGGCCAGGGTGTCGTGCAGGGCAAAGGCAAACATGCCGTCGAACCGGTGCAGGCACTCCACCCCCCAGCGGTCCCAGGCGGCAGGTATCACTTCGGTATCAGTACCGGTGGTAAATACATAACCATAGCGCTTCAGCTCATCGCGCAGCTCGCGGTAATTATATATTTCGCCATTGTACACCACCACATAGTGCAGGTAATGAAAGGGTTGTGCCCCGGCTGCGCTTACATCAATAATAGCCAGGCGGCGGTGGCCAAAGCCTATGGTGCCATCATCGCTTTGCCAGTAGCCTTCACCATCGGGGCCGCGGTGGCGCAGGACTTCGGTCATTGCCTGCACGCGCTGCAGGCGAACCAGGCTGCTGTCGGGCGATATGATGCCGGCAATGCCACACATGTGTTTTCAATATTGGCCGGGCTTATTTGGCCGAAAAAACAACAGGAACCGACACTTTTACATCGTCCCAAAGGATGAGCAGGTTGTAATTAGGGTCAAAGTACATAGTAAAGTACTCCACCACCTGATCATTTTTAGCCACCGGTACAGGCACCCTCAGTACATCCTGATCGGCCTTATAGCTGAAAGCGCCCCAGCCGTTCAGGTCTTTGTTCAAAATAAGTGTCCAGCTTTGTGCTGTTGGTATGCAAAACATACTGTAGCGCCCTTTGGCCACTTTTTTGCCTGCAAAGGTGGCGTTTGCAAAAAATTCAATTTCGGTGCTTTCGTTAGCGCCCAGCCTCCATACCTCGTTGTACTTTACTTCGGTGCCAAATATGGCACGTCCCCGTTTTTGCGGGCGGCTGTACAGCACCCGCGCATGGGGCCGCGGCGGCGCTTTTTTATCCTGAAATTTGAGCACCGGGTATCCATTGGGCGCATAACTTACATCCATGGGCGACTTGTCGGGCTCGGTGGGGGCCAGTTGCGCCTGTGCCACGGTAGAAAAAGCTAACAGACTAATAATCAGAAATACACGATACATGACGGCTATCATTTGCGCCAAAGGTAATAGGTGCAACCTTTGCCTAAGAAAGCGATAAACTGATTTGTTCAACTAATAAACGATTGCCTTATGTTCCCCGATTTTAAGTATGTAACGGCCGAAGAAGCCCTGAAAGTAATTGAAAGCGGCCACCGCTTGTTTGTACACGGCAGCGCCCAAACACCCCTGCACCTGCTGCACGAGTTGGCTAAGCAAAAAGGCCGCCTGCGCAATGTGGAACTCACTTTTATTACCGTGCAGGGCGATATTGAGGTAAACAAGCCTGAGTACGCCGACCATTTTCATCTCAACTGCATGTTTGTAAGCGAAAGTGTGCGGCAGGCTGTAAACGATGGGTATGCTGATTTTATACCCGTGTTTTTAAGCGATATACCCGACCTGTTTAAGGCGGGCATATTGCCCATAGATGTGGCGCTGATACAAGTATCGCTGCCCGACAAGCACGGCTACTGCAGCATGGGCGTAAGCGTGGATATAGCCCGCAGCGCCGTAAACAATGCCAAGCACGTAATAGCGCAGGTAAACCCCAATGTGCCACGTACCCATGGCGATGGCCTGGTACACCTGAGCCGCTTTACCCATGTGGTGTACCACGAAGCAGCCCTGCCCGAGGTAAACTATGGCGAAAAGCTGAGCGACAATGAAATGATTATTGGCGGCCGTATTGCCGAACTGATAGACGATGGCGCTACCCTGCAAATGGGCATTGGCACCATACCCGATGCCACCCTGCGCTGCCTCACCAACCACAAAAACCTGGGCATCCATACCGAAATGTGCAGCGACGGTATTATTCCGCTGTTCGAAAGCGATGTAATCAACAACAGCAAAAAACGCATTCACCCCTACAAAACGGTGACAGGATTTGCTGTGGGCACCCGAAAGCTGTACGACTATGTAAACGATAACCCGGCGTTTGTATTCCTGGATATTGACTATGTAAACGACCCGCACGTCATTCGTCGCAACCCCAAAGTGGTGGCCATAAACAGCGCCATAGAAGTAGACATTACCGGGCAGGTATGTGCCGACAGTATTGGCACCCGGCAGTTTAGCGGCATTGGCGGCCAAATGGACTTTATGCGTGGTGCGGCCCTGAGCGAAGGCGGCAAACCCATCATAGCCATTACCAGCCGCACCAACAAGGGGCATTCGCGCATTGTACCCTTCCTGAAGCAGGGCGCCGGTGTGGTAACCACCCGGGGCCACGTGCACTATGTGGTTACCGAATATGGGGTGGCCTACCTGTATGGCAAAAACCTGCGGCAGCGTGCACACGAACTCATTAGCATATCGCACCCCGACGACCGGGAAATGCTGGAAAAAGCAGCCTGGGAAAGGTTTAAGCAGTTTTAAGCGCACAAAGGGCAGGGCTGCTTACTAAAGGCAGCCTGCCTTCGTTTTTTTACCCTGTGCTGATAGGGGTTAGTTTTTTTGCCACAAAGAAGAGAAGGCACCAAGGCGTTTTTTTCGTTTTCTGAATGTGTTATTCGAATTTTTTTGTGGCGCATAAACATGCCGTACCTACGGCCCCGATGCTGCTAGGGTTCACATTCGTGGATGCTGTTTGGTTTACAAACGGGTCGCCCCGATGGGGCTACTCGTACATCTCTTACTTCTTTTCTTCGAACCTTTGCGGCCAAATAAATCAACACGTTGTTGAGAAGCCATAACACTTATTGCACACTCACCGCGTCAATGTATTCAAGTATGTCATCTATATCCTTATCCGTTAGGTTGGGGTGCGGGGGCATCAGGGTTTCGTTGTAGGTTTTCCATAGCTGCTTGCTGTAGGCATCGGTGGCAATTACTTCCTGGCTGTTGCGGATGAAGGCATAAAGCTTCTGTTTATCGGGCCAGCGTTGCTGCACCCCACGCAGGGCAGGCCCGGTCATATCCTTATTTACCATATGGCAGCTGGCGCACTGCGTGTAATACAGTTTCTTGCCCTGCTCGTTCACGTCTTTGGTATCGGCTACCGGCTGCCTTGTTTCGGGCATGGGGGCGGCGTTTTGTCCGCAAGCTGCAATCATTATCCATGCCATTACGATTAGTCCCCGGCTAAAATTCTTCATGGTTGCAAAAGTAAAACACTATGCTAATGTGATAATTAGCTAATTAGCCAATGTGCTAATGAGGTAGGGTGCCCTGGCGGATTTGCTTAACGGGAATGATGAATGGCTGAATTTTTCAATAACTCAATGGCTCAATGCAATGTGATAATTAGCTAATGTGCTAATGAGTTAGTTGCTCTTGCGGATTTGCTTAACGGGAATGAAGAATGGCTCAATTTCTCAATTGCTCAATGGCTCAATGGATGTGGACCCTGGCGGAAGGGCTTTTCGAGTAAATACCAAATGGCTTAATGTTTGTGCTTTGGAGAAATGGAAAAGCCAAACCAAGGTTCAATAATTAAATGCCCACGAATTCAAGTTAGACACCACTTCCTTATTCCTTATTTTTTGTTTCTTATTTCTTATTCTTTCCTTCTCAACCTCAACCTCAAGCTCAACCTCACCTCTCACCTCTGCTCAACCTCTCAACACCTCCCTCGCAATCACCATCTTCTGTATTTCGCTGGTGCCTTCGCCAATGGTGCACAGCTTGCTGTCGCGATAAAACTTCTCAACCGGAAAGTCTTTGGTGTACCCGTAGCCACCAAAAATCTGAACCGCCTCGGTACTCACTTTTACGGCCACTTCGCTGGCGTAGTATTTGGCCATGGCGCTGAGTTTTGTAACGGGTTGGAAGGTTTGCTTCAGATGGCAGGCATGGTTTAAAAGCATTTCGGCTGCTTCTATTTCGGTGGCCATATCGGCCAGTTTAAAGCTGATGCCCTGAAACTGGCTGATGGGCTGGTCGAACTGATGGCGCTCTTTGCTGTAAGCCAGGCTGGCCTCGTACGCGCCTTTGGCTATGCCCAGTGCCAGGGCAGCTATGCTAATACGGCCTCCGTCCAGTATCTTCAGGCTCTGTCTGAATCCGTCGCCCACCTCGCCCAGCCGGTTGGCATCGGGAATGTGGCAGTTGTCAAAAATCATTTCGGCTGTTTCGCTGGCGCGCATGCCCAGCTTGTTTTCCTTTTTTCCGCCGCTAAAGCCGGGGGTGCCGCGCTCCACCACAAAAGCTGTGGCGTTGCCGCTGGTGCGAGGCTCGCCGGTGCGGGCTATTACTACCGCTACCTGCCCGCTTATGCCGTGGGTAATCCAGTTTTTGGTGCCGTTCAGCACCCAGTGGTCGCCATGGCGGGTAGCCGTAGTGCGCATATTGCCGGCATCGCTGCCTGTATTGGGTTCGGTAAGGCCCCAGGCGCCAATCCACTCGCCCGTGGCCAGGTGCCGCAGCCAGCGCTGCTTCTGCTCCTCGTTGCCAAAGGTGAGAATATGGTTGGTGCACAGGCTGTTGTGCGCCGCAAGGCTGAGGCCTACACTGCCGCACACTTTTGCTATTTCCTGAATAATAGCGCTGTACTCAAAATAGCCCATACCGGCGCCGCCATACTGCTCGGGCACCAGCACGCCCATCAGGCCAAGCTTGCCCATGGCGCGAAATGTGTATATTGGAAAGGTCTGGCTTTCGTCCCACGCCATTACGTGGGGTCGTATATGCTGCTGCGCAAACTCGCGGGCGGCTGCGGCTACCTGTAGCGTGATATCGTTGGATTCAAAATTCATGGCTGGCAAGCTGTTTGTATTTCAATAGGCAAAAATATACTAACAGCTGTTAGTCAAATGTTGTTTCTGTGCCGGGGCATCGGATGTTGACGAATGTCATCACCCAATGATGGCCTGCACGGTAGTTTTAGCCCATGAACACAAGTATAACCGCTACTGCCGATTACAAACATATTGCCGCCTTTGTAGCCAAACAAACCGTGGCCAACATTTGCTGCACCAATGCGGCAGGAGAACCGTACTGCTTCAGTTGCTACTATGCATTTCAAAAAGCGAGCGCTCTGCTCTACTTTAAAACCGATGAGGCCAGCCACCACATGCAACTGCTGCTGCAGCGCCCGCAACTTGCCGGCACGATTGTGCCCGACAAACTGAACAAATTAAGCGTGCAGGGCATTCAGCTTAAAGGCCAACTGCTGCCTTATACCGAAGGCGAAACACTGGGTGCTGCCACCGCCTATCACAAAGCCTATCCTTTTGCACTGGCCATGCCCGGCAAGGTGTATGCCATAAGGCTGCAGTGGATGAAAATGACGGATTCTACGCTGGGGTTTGGGAAGAAGGTGAGTTTGTGAAGGGAGACCTGACGGGCAAAGGGAAGATCACTTTTTCTGACGGCTCCTTTCAAACAGGCAACTATAAACAATTCCGCCTGAACGGCCTGGGAGAATGGCACTTTGCCAACGGAGATAGCTACAAAGGAGAATTTGACAATGGCCGGTACAGTGGCAAGGGTGAGTATACATGGAAAGAAGATGGTATGCGCTATGAAGGACGTTTTGAAGCGGGGAAAAGAAAGGGTTTCGGCACTTTATACCTGCCAGATAATTATGTATTAAACGGATCATGGATAAACGATTGTGTTGACGGCGAATCAGAAATTACCATGCAACCAAAGGATGGCACCGACCCATTGAGTGCTAAACTTGTTGTGGAAAACTGCGAAGTAACCTCTTCCACTTTGCCCACAGACCAACAAAGCAAAATACATCCATTGGTTATTCGTAAAATCAGGAATTAATTCGCGCTGCAACCAACCGAGCCTTAAAGGGCGCTTCTATAAACCCCTGGTGCTGCGTTACGTCTTCCACGTAACATCCGCATCCCGAAATTTCTTCGGGACTCCGGGGTTACTTGGTCGGCAAGCCTTGTCTGAGAGGATTTTAGAAGCGCCCTAATGTTATTTAAACCGAACAGTTTCAGTCTCTAAACTCAGACATCATCAACTAAGATGCGAATCAATTCTGTGCCTGCTAAAATCTTTAAAAACGATCAGATACCTTTCTATGAACGAGATTAATTTCTTTATGCCCGGGCAGGTTTGGCAATACTCCAACCGTTTAGGAGAAGATGATTCTACATTAACAATATTGAAGATTGATGAACTGGAGGAAGATGTTATAATCCATATTCCTATTGATGGCATTCAGCTCGGGCAATCGGATCATATCGCACATTTGCCGTGCTCCGCAGAGGCTATCGAGGCTTCCGTTGTTGATTTTGTGAGGCATCTTGCTATATTGCCCGAATTTGAAGAAGGCTACAGCCGTTGGAAAGAATTGTTTAACAACAAAAAGGCAGGATACTGGACGATACCTGTAAGCCAGGTTCTTGACGCGATAGCTGCCATAATGAAACAACAGGCAGTGGAAGGATAGTTATCCATGCTGCGAAACCAATAGCACTGTTTGCCAATGCAAAACAATGTTGTCGGCTGTAACGTACTGGATCAGGCGTGATCATTCGGCTAGCCAATGTGCAGGATGAGCGATTTTCAGAATACTCCATCAATGGTTTGAGAAATTACCCGATCCTGAGGTAATTGCTTATGAATTCTCTCACACGAAAATAGGTTTCTTCATCCGGGCATCGGATAGCCCATCCATAGAGCATTTCATACTTTTCGAAGCAAATCGTAAAATTCAACTGTTTGCCCCGCAGTGTCCAGTTAGTCCAGTACACGCCATACCCGTCATGGTCATCGGGCAGTTGCTCCTCCGGTTCAGGAAGGTTCATCGCTTCCTTATAGGCTTTATCCAGTTCTTCCTCGTTGTAATCGGCCTCCATAAATTGCGCAATTGCCGGCACTGCCCTGTAAATTGATCCCATGTGATCTATACCTTGTACAATATTTCTTTTAACGGGCTGGTCATTCATTTTTTGAAGATAACTATATTAGGATTTTCTATGAGTAAAAAGACATCTGCAAAAACCTTGAAAATGCTCAAGCATCGTTATGGCAAACTCGAAGCGAGCATAGAACCTTATTATCATCATCTCAGCTTTCAAATGTTTGACGATTTTGATGATGACGCCTTCGCCTATATTATTGCAAAAGTGAAGGGTGTGAACATGCTGGACTTAAATGAGACAGAAATAAGCAACAATAGCATTAGGATGCTTACCCGCCTTGAGTTTGTATAGGAGTTGAGAGCAAAGGGTTGTCATCGATTAGACAATGGGTGTGTAGAGTACCTGAATCAGTTGACATTGCTTACATTTCTACACCTTAACTCAACCGCAGTTACTATAGATGGATTGCTGCAACTAACCAATCTCGTCAATCTAAAAAACCTCCTGTTTTCATGCGATTCCATAGAAAGTATTGACGATAAAATGATGATGCTGCAGAGGATATTGCCTGATTGTACATTTACTGTAAACTCCAAGCCCTGGTGTTTTTGAAAGTATGTCGTGGACAGCTTATGCTGCAATTTCGGTAAAAAGCTTGGCGATTTGTATTAGTATGCACAAATTTATACTTATGATTTTTTGGGTAATGGTTACAGTGCAGGGCTTTATTTTTTTAAATCAGAACGAAGGTTACTTCCTGAAAAACGAGGCGCCCACGGCCAATAACCCTAGAATGCCACCAATTAACATAAGAATGGAAGGCAGTGAGCCACGCGGCTCAGCATCCTCTTCCAGCAACAACACATTAGTTCCCATTTTATAGTCCAAACGCTGAATAAGCGATTTTGTTTCGCTATCTACATCATCGAGCCCCACGAGTGTGACCCCCTTAATGGAAAAACCACTTTTCATGAATTGTTCAGAATCAAAATCAAGTAGATCATCTAGACAAGTTCCGTCGCCCTTGGCGCAACCCGAACTGAACTTGGCTTTACTTCTTTTAACTATTAGTGTTGTTTGAAGGTCAACTATATTCCTCCTTGCCGTATCACTTTCAGAAGCATCCTCCATTTGTAAAGCCTCGCTTTCCAAATACTTGTGAAATGTCTTTTTGCTTACAATTGGAAAAATTACATTTTCTACATTGTCGGGCCTCTTTTTGTCGTATTCGTGCACAAAACTGCCTAGTGCATAACAATTGGAAACTTCGAGATAACGACTATTGCCAACCCCGTATTTTTCCACCTCTTCCAGGCTCATTTTTTTCAGGTTGTGATTGCCACGCAAGCCATCAAAGCCATAATATGCCAGCATGAAACAGGCAATGAGGATAATGATTCTCACTATATTCAAATTTAGATTTTAAGCTCCTTTTGTTATGCGCCCGCAATAAGTCCGGCAACTATTACACCAATGCCCAAAGTAAGTACTGTAATCAAAAGTACCTTCCACCCGTTCTTTTTTTGTGGCGGGTTTACCGCAACTGGCTCATACACTTTAGCCACTGTCAACTGGCCAACTTTGAGTATTTCGATATCTTCTTGTTTCACAGGTCGGAATCCTTTGTAAGTGGCAGGAAATCCTGACACGGTGGCTGTTTTACGGTTGCCATCAGTAATTTTTTCAAAGGTTGGTTCTACCAGTACATCTGCCCGAATTGATTTGAGCGCATTGCTCACAGCATTTTGCTTTATAAGATCGAGCGGGTAACTTTCATCGCCGGTGGCTGTGCCGGTTATTTTAATGGGCGACACCTCCAAATCGGCCAAAATAGGCCGATGTATTACCCCCGGGCCATAAATGTCCATGGTTTTAGCCGTATTTGTTTTAGTGGTTGTGGCGCAAGAGGCCATGAGCCCTGCAGTAGAAAGTAGGATGAGGATATTTTTCATCATGTTTAAATGTTTTTTTGGCTACTGAAAGGAGGGTAGTACTCTAATTGCATATTTCGGTGATACTGACCCCTCAATTCGGTGATACTGACCCCTCCTCTTTTTCCTTGCTTTAAAGAACTTTTACGACTGACAATTTTACCGTTTTTTGCGTAGACTGTTTCCTT
>Ga0114939_10000521_pt1 | contig 32058 bp, 32 predicted proteins | sample AshMeaCrysSpring_FD_87196 | JGI IMG/M metagenome (GOLD analysis project Ga0114939, IMG submission 87196) | Groundwater microbial communities from Big Spring, Nevada to study Microbial Dark Matter (Phase II) - Ash Meadows Crystal Spring | ecosystem: Environmental > Aquatic > Deep subsurface >...
GGTCGACTCGTAGTGGTTGAGGAAGCCCTGGCCCAGGTCGAGGTCGTCCTCGGGGAACTCCCCGACGTAGTCGCCGCTGACGTAGCAGGTGCTCACGTACTGCAGCCGGTGGAAGGTCTTGCGGGCCAGGCAGAACTCGACGACATGGGCGGTGCCCTCCACGTTCACCCGGCGGGCGACGCCCTCGGGCACCGACAGGTCGTAGACCGCGGCCAGGTGCCACACCTCGGTCACGTCGGCCAGCCGGCCCCGGTCGACGTACTCGATGCCCAGGCCGGGGATGGTGATGTCGCCCTCCACCAGCGAGATGCGGCCGTGGGTGTGCGGGTGCGCCGCCTCGATCTCGGCGACCCGCTCGGCGGCGAGGGAAGCCCAGTGCTCCTGGACGAGGCAGAACGCGTGCGCCTTGGGGCGACGCGCCAAGATCTTCGGCAGCAGGGCCGAACCGAGGAAGCCGGGGAACCCCGTCATCAGCAGCGCCGTCATCACGTGCCTCCCGTTCGCAGGCCGACCTCGCGGCCGTCGCACCGTGGCTCGACCGTTCTCCCCGACCTGCTCACCGTAGACGGGGAACCGTCCCGTTGTCAGACCGATGTGGCCCGAGCGGGCAGGGACGGGCTCGGGTGGCCGAGCCGGTCGGGGTGGAGGACTCAGGCCTGCTTGACGCAGGAGTACCAGACCCGCTCAGCCACGTAGACGGCCGAGTCCGATATGCGCGTGAGCCGTCGGTAGAGCTCCTGCCGGGCCAGCACCTCGCGGAGGTCGCGGTTCTCGATCAGCTCTGACATCGCCTTGCGATACACCCGCTCCAACCGCCGCTGGGCCTTGATCGCGGCGTCCGCCGCTGCCGTCGCCGCCACCGAGTCGTCCCTCAGGTGCCGGAAGGCCGTCTCGAGCTGACGCACGCCCTCCTCGAGCAGGCAGGCCATCTCCTCCATCGCCTGGTCCGGCAGCACGCCCATGAGGGCGGCCTCGCGCACCAGGTTCTTGGCGCCGTTGATGATCTCGTCCAGCCCCTGGGAGACGGCGAACAGGTCCTCCTGCGGCAGCGGCGTGGTGAAGGCGTCACGCACCGACTCGATGAGCGCGCGGCGCACCTCGTCCGCGTCGTGCTCGGCCCGGCGGACGGCTCCCTCCTGGGCCACGTCACCGGCCGCCCAGGCCGTGAACGAGACCATCCCCTCCGAGGTCACCTGGGCCTGCCGCTCCAGCATGCCGAATACGTCCGGTGCCTCCGGGAGGAACCACTTCAGGACCGACGGGCTCATCCGGCCACCGCCTTCCAGACGACGAGGAACCCAGCCGCCAGCAGCCCAGCCGCCGGGATCGTGGTGAACCAGGCGATCAGCATCGCGCGGACAACCTCCCAGCGCACGTGCCCCCAGCGCTGCCGGCCCCCACCGGTGCCGACCACCGAGGACGCCACGATCTGGGTCGTGCTGACCGGGGCGCCGATCACCGACGCGGTGTAGATGACCGCGGTGGAGGCGGCCTGGCTCGCGACCGAGTCCATCGGGGTGAGCGGGAAGATGCGCCGGCCGATGGTCTTGACGATGCGCCAGCCGCCTGCGGCGGTCCCGAGCGTCAGCGTGATGCCGGTGAGGACCTTCGCCCACAGCGGGACGGTCAGCTCGTCGGTGACCCCCGCCGCGAGCAGCAGGGCCGCGATCACGCCCATCGCCTTCTGAGCGTCGTTGGCTCCATGGCTGTAGGACAGCCCAGCCGAGGCCAGCCACCCGGCCACGGTCATCGGGCCGCGCATCGCCGTGGTCCACCGGCGGGAGAGGCGGCGCAGCAGCCGCAGCAGCAGGTAGCCCAGCCCCAGGCCCAGGAACGGCGAGATGATCAGGGCCACGAGTGTGCCGACCACGCCGACGGGACGCCAGCCGTCGAAGCCGCCCCACAGCACCGCGTCGGGGCCTCCCTCGGCCAGCGCGGCGCCGACGAGCCCGCCGACGAGCGCGTGTCCCGAGCTGGACGGCAGGCCACGCCACCACGTGATCAGGTTCCAGGTGGTGGCGCCGGCCAGCGCGGCCCCGACCGAAGCCACGGTCTCGTCGGCGGGCAGCTCGACGATCTTGGCGATGGTGTCGGCCACCGCGGTGCCGAGCAGCACGGCGCCGGCCATGTTGAACACCGCCGAGAGCGCCACCGCCTGGCCCGGCGTGGCACCCCGGGTGGCCACGAGGGTGGCGATGGCGTTGGAGGCGTCGTGGAAGCCGTTCGTGAGCGCGAACGCGGCCGCGAGAGTGATCGCGAACACGAGCGGGACCTCCACCTGGGGATTGATACCAGGCGAACGTCCGACGACCTCCAGGTTACGACGATCCTGGCTCAGGCGACGGTGACGGTGACCTCAGGGGGCTGGCGCAGGGTGTTGTGCACCGAGCAGTGGTCCACCGCAGCGACGAAGCCATCCCGGTGCTCGGCGTCGAGGCCCGGCGCCTGCACCGACAGCTCCATGCGCGACACCCGGTTGGGGTTGAGCGCCCACTTGTAGCGGCAGCGCACGGTCAGGGCGTCCGGCAGGTCGTTCTCGCGCAGGTACTTGCCGCCGTAGTAGGCGACACAGGCGGCCAACCCGGCCACGAAGATATCGGTGGGGGTCGGGCCGAGGTCGGTGCCGCCGGCTGCCGGCGGCTGGTCCACCACCAGCTGGTGGGGGCCGACCTCGACGGTGTAGGCGTCCTGCGCCCGGGACGTGACGACGATCTCGCGAGCCATGGCGACATGGTACCCCAGGGGGTATCGCTCCCCATCGACCCGCTAGAGTCCGTGGGTGGCCAGGCGACGCGGGGCACCGTCGGACGCAGAGCGGGAGGCGGAGCGGGTACGCACCCGGGTGCGCCTGCTGGTGCAGATCACCGCGCGCAAGGGCGGGTTCCGCAAGGGGCTGCTGGACGCGGCCGCCCACCTCACCCCGGCCGAGGCGGCCGTCCTCGCCGACCTGGAGCGGCACGGGCTGGACGTCATCCGCCTGCGCGACGTGCTGCGCGGGGCCCACGTCCTCGTCGACGACCCCGCGCTCTACCAGACCTGGCAGTTCCCCAAGAGCCGGCAGCGGCTGTCGAGCCACCACAAGACCGTCGACAAGCAGCAGTACCCCGACATCGGCCTACGCGGCCCGGTCGTGCGTGAGAAGCTGCACGGGCGGACGGCTGCGGGCACCTGGGTCCAGCTGGAGAAGACGCCAGCCTCGATGGGGGACGGCTTCCGCTTCCCGAACTGGCACGACGTGCAGCACCTGGCCGACTACGTCGTCTACCGCATCACCAAGCGCAACGTGGGCCCGTGGGGCCTGTCGGAGGCGACCGAGAAGCGGCCCATGTACCTGTCCCCCGACCTTCGGGCCCGGGTCCCGCTGCCGACGTCGGCCGCTGCCGACCTGACCGCCGCGCTCGAGCGCATCGAGGACGACGACGACACGACCGCCGCCTCCGCCGACCTGGCGGCTCTGTTCCCGCCGCCGGACCGGGTGGACACCCTCGCCGAGCTCGTCTTCGTGGGCGGGGACCAGCGCGCCAACGGCCTGTTCGGGTCCTCCGACGTGTGGGTCAGCGAGGTGCCCTCGACCCAGGCCCGCCGCCTGCTGGTCGAGCAGCAGCAGCCGCCGGCCTGGTCGCTGCCCGAGGCCGGGGGGACGAGGGCCGCAGCGCTCACGGTCGGCCGCAGGACGTTGCCGTGCGCGGTGCGCGTGCTGCCGGTCGGGACGGCGGCGCCCGCGGCACCCGTCCCGGAGGCTGCCACCGCGACGGCTCCCGAGCCGGCGGCCCCGCCCACAGCCCGGCCCGCAGCCTCGCCCGCGACCGAGGGAGACCGGGCGTGACCGACCAGACCGCCGCGAGCCGGCCCCGCGCTGGTGGCCGAGGCGGTCCGATCGCCGGCCGCCCGCAACCGCATCACCACCGCCCCGGGCGAGGACGACGTGGAGGTGCGCGGCGACCTGGGGACTCCTGGCTCGGGCTGAGCGGCGAGGCACTCGACCGGCTGCTCGACAGGCCGGGACCCCGCGCAGCCGTCCCGGCAGCCGGCCGCTCGGCCGACTGAGTCTCACCCCACCCCGACCGAGCCACCGATGCCGGAGCCGATCAGGTACGTGACGGCCGCCGCCGCTGCGCCCACCCCGAACTGGCGCAGGGCCGACTTGACGATTCCCGCGCCTGACAGGCGGCCGACCAGCCCGCCGACGCCGAGCAGCGCCAGCGCGGTCAGCACGATGGCCACGACTACGGCAGCGGAGCCGGGGAGTACGACGAACGGCAGCAGTGGCAGCGCGGCTCCCACCGCGAACGCGCTGAAGCTCGACACCGCCACGCGCACGGGGGAGCCGAGGTCACCTGGGTCGAGGCCGAGCTCCTCTCGCACGAGCGTGTCGAGGGCGATCTTCGGGTTGGAGATGATCTTGTCCGCGGCGGCCTGTGCCATGGCCGGGTCCATGCCCTTGGCCTGGTACAGCAGGGCCAGCTCGCGCGCCTCGTCCTGCGGATGCTCCTTCAGCTCGGCAGCCTCGAGCGCGATCTCGCGGGCGAACACGTCGCGCTGGCCCGCCACCGACACGTACTCGCCGGCGGCCATCGAGAAGGCACCGGCGAACAGCCCGGCGAGCCCGGCGAACGCGACCGTGGAGTTGGCGACCCCCGAGCCGGCGAAGCCCATGATGAGTGCGGCGTTGGACACCAGGCCATCGCTGACGCCGAAGATCGCTGCGCGCAGCGTGCCGGACTTGTCGGCTCGGTGCCAGGGTTCGTTGCGGGCGAACTCGGCCCTGATCTCGTCCCCCGACATCGGCTCCGACGGCGGGGTGTGCTGCGGGAGCGCGTCCGGGTCACGCATCTGGCTGAGCACGCGCTCGTGCACCCGTTCGTCGGTGGCCATGCCGTCGGCCGCGAAGGGCTCGTCGTCGTAGACGCCCTGCGCGTCGCGCTCTGCTCGCTCCAGCTCGGGGAGCACCGCGTCGAGCCCGAGCTGGTGGGCTCGTGCGAGCAGGGCCTGCTGGTCGGCGTCGAGGTCCGGCTGCTCGGGAGGCAGGGCGACGCCGCGCTCCTCGAGCAGGGACGCCCAGTGGGCGGCGTGCCGGTCCTCGATGGCCGCGAGCTCGAGCAGGGCGTCCCGGCGCGAGCCCTGTGTCGTCTCGGCCAGCGTCCGGTACACGCGGGCAGCAGCCCGCTCGTCGGCAAGGTAGCGAAGGAAGCGGTCGGTGTCAGCCACGCCCCCGATTGTCTCCAGCCGGGGCGAAGGTCCCAACTTGGGCGAAGCCCGTTGTGGTGCCGGTGGGCACGCCCTAGGGTTCGGGCAGCCGAGGGGACCGGCGTCAGATCGGTGGGAGGGTCACCGCGTGGGGAGCTTCCTGGAGTACCTCCAGAAGCAGTACGACGACTTGCTCCAGCTGGCGTGGGAGCACGCCCTGGTCACCATCATCTCCGTCGGCATCGGAGCGGTGATCGCGCTCACGGTCGGCATCCTCGTCTGGAACAAGCCCGTGAGCCGGGCCGGCGCCGTGGCGATCACCGGGGCGATCCTGACGATCCCGTCGTTCGCCCTGCTCGGGCTGCTGATCCCGGCGTTCGGCTTGGGGTGGACGCCGACAGTCATCGCGCTCGTGCTCTACTCGCTGCTGCCGATCACCCGCAACACGGTCGTGGGCATGCGCGAGGTCGATCCGGCGATCCTCGAGGCAGGCACAGGCCTGGGCATGAGTCCCTGGACGGTGACCATGCGCGTGCAGCTGCCGCTGGCGTGGCCGGTCATCCTCACCGGCATCCGCGTCTCGGCCCAGCTGATCATCGGCATCGCCGCCATCGCCGCGTACGTGCTCGGCCCCGGGCTGGGCGAGGTGATCTTCAGCGGCCTATCCCGGCTGGGCTCGGCCAACGCCCTCAACCAGGCCATCGCGGGCACCGTCGGTGTGATCATCCTGGCTTTGATCTTCGACGCCGCCTTCGTCCTGGTCCGCCGTCTCACCACCTCGAGAGGTCTTCGTGCCTGACACCTCCCCCGCCGGTAGTGCGCACGGCGCCTCCATCGAGCTGATCGACCTGACCAAGCAGTACGAGGGCGCGGCCGAGCCCGCGGTCGACAAGGTGTCGATGTCGATCCCTCCCGGCGAGCTCGTGGTGTTCGTCGGACCGTCGGGCTGCGGCAAGACGACGACGATGAAGATGATCAACCGGATCATCGAGCCGACGTCGGGCCAGATCCTCATCGACGGCCAGGATGCGATGAGCCTCGACCCCGTCGAGTTGCGCCGCGGCATCGGCTACGTGATCCAGCAGATCGGCCTCTTCCCGCACATGACGATCGGCGAGAACGTCGCCGTGGTGCCGCGCCTGCTGGGGTGGGACAAGAAGCGGACGGCGGCGCGCGTCGACGAGCTGCTCGACATCGTGAGCCTCGACCCGTCGTCGTTCCGCGACCGCTACCCACGACAGCTCTCCGGCGGCCAGCAGCAACGGGTCGGAGTGGCCCGCGCGCTCGCAGCCGACCCTCCGGTGATGCTCATGGACGAGCCGTTCGGCGCCACCGACCCCATCACCCGCGAACGGCTGCAGAACGAGTTCCTGCGGCTGCAGAACGAGATCCGCAAGACGATCATCTTCGTCACCCACGATTTCGAAGAGGCCCTGAAGATGGGCGACCGCATCGCGGTCCTGCGCGAGCAGAGCCACATCGCCCAGTTCGCGACGCCCGATCAGATCCTCGCCGACCCCGCCGACGAGTACGTGTCGTCATTCGTGGGGGAAGGCGCTGCGCTCAAGCGGCTGGGCCTCGTGTCGGTCGGCACCGCACCCCTGCAGTCGTGGGGAGAGGACGCCTCCGGGCTGCCGAGCATCCCCTCTGACGTGACCCTGCGCGAGGCCCTCGGGGTGCTCGTGGGCGCGGGCAGCGACCGCGTCGTGGTTCGGGGCCCGGACGGTCCGATCGGCGTCCTCACCATGGCCACGGTGACGTCCATGCTGGAGGGAGCCGGCGATGGCGATTGTTGAGCCGATCGTCGAGCCCGGCACTGAAAACGAGTCGCCCTACCGCACCGGCTCGCACTGGTGGCAGGGCAACCGCTTCCTGTCGGTGCAGATGTGGCTGACGCCACTCGTCATCGGCGGCATCTGGCTGCTGGTCTACTTCTGGGTTGCCGGCCGAGAGCTCGACTCCATCGAGCAGCGCACGCTCAACGCCGACTACCTGCTGACGGCCATCGGCCAACACCTTCGCCTGACGGTCGTCGCCACAGTGCTGGTGATCCTCATCGCCATCCCTGCGGGCATCCTGCTCTCGCGCACCAAGAGCCGCACCGTCAACAACGCGATCCTGGGTGCCGCCAACATCGGGCAGGCGGCGCCGGCCATCGGCGTGCTGGCGCTGCTGACGATCATCTTCGGCGTCGGGTTCTGGATCGCCATCGCAGGTCTGGTCGCGTACACGGTGCTGCCGGTGCTGCGCAACACGCTCATCGGCATCCAGCAGGTGGACCCAGCCCTGACGGAGGCAGCGACCGGCATGGGCATGACCCCCGGGCAGGTCCTGCGCCGGGTGGAGCTGCCGCTCGCTGTCCCCGTCATCCTGGCGGGCCTGCGCACCGCGCTGGTGTTCTGCGTCGGCGTCGCCACGCTGGCCACGTTCGTCAGCGCCGGCGGCCTCGGTGACATCATCGTCAACGGCATCAAGCTGCAGCGGGCGCCGGTGCTGATCGTCGGCTCTGTACTGACCGCCGGCATCGCGCTGCTCGTCGACTGGCTCGGCGGCGTCGCCGAGCAGACCCTGCGTCCCAAGGGCGTGTGATCCCACCCGCCCCCGTCCTCAAGGAGAAGGAGCACCATGCGCAACCGACCGTTCGCTCGACTCGGGTTGTCGATGCTTGTTGTCGGCACCTTCGCCCTCGCCGGCTGTGGTGGCGGGGACGAGGGTGGCGACGAGGGTGCCGGCACCGACGACGCCGCGGCGTCGTCGCTCGACGGCGCCTCGTTGGCGGTCGGCTCCAAGGACTTCGCCGAGCAGATCATCCTCGGCCAGATGGCCATTCAGATGCTGGAACAGGCCGGCGCAAGCGTCGACGACAACACCAACATCGTCGGCTCGGCCAACACCCGCGCGGCGTTGGAAAGCGGTGACATCGACCTGTACTGGGAGTACACCGGTACTGGCTGGATCACCTACCTCGGTGAGACCGAGCCCATCGCCGATCCGCAGGAGCAGTTCGAGGCCGTCCGAGACGCCGACCTCGAGCAGAACGGCATCGTCTGGCTCGACCCGGCACCGCTGAACAACACCTACGCGTTCGCGATCAGGCGGGAGAAGGCCGAGGAACTCGGCGTCGAGACGCTCTCCGACGTCGCCGCACTCGTCGAGAGCAACCCAGCGGAGGCCACCTTCTGCATCGAGAGCGAGTTCTCGACGCGGGACGACGGCTGGCCCGGGCTGCAGGAGGCCTACGGCATGCAGGTGCCCGAGGACAATGTCGCCCTGCTGGACACCGGCCTCATCTACACCGAGACCGACAAGGGCGAGACCTGCAACTTCGGTGAGGTCTTCGCCACCGACGGCCGCATCTCGGCGCTCGACCTCGTGGTGATGACGGACGACCTCAGCTTCTTCCCCGTCTACCAGGCCGCTGTCACCCTCAAGCAGGAGACGCTGGAGGAATACCCCGAGATCGCCGACATCATGAACCCGGTTGCGGCGGAGCTGACCGACGAGGTGATGCAGAGCCTCAACGCGCAGGTCGACGTGGACGGAGAGGACCCCGCGGACGTCGCCCAGGCCTGGCTGCAGGAGAACGGCTTCCTTCAGTGACCTCTGGGGCCCCTTCCGTGCAGATCGGTGAGTCGTTCATCGGCACAGGGGCGGAGGCCGCGCACGTCAACACCGTGCTCGGCCTCCGCGAGGGCCCGGTCGGGGTGGCCTGGGCCACGGCTCTGGCCACCCCGACCCAGGGTCACGCCCCCTTCGTCGCCGTGCTGCAACCCGGGGTGCCCGTCAAGCCCGTGACCCTGTTCGTCAACAAGGCGACGGTCGCGGGTGACACACATGCGAGTCTCACCTGGGGCGCCGCTCAGGCGGGGGTCGCCGCCGGGGTTGCTGACGCGGTGGCTGACGGTGTGGTCAGCAGCGACCTGGCGGAGGACGGCCTCATCATTGCCGCCGTCTGGGTGAACCCGGCCGCCACCGACGGGCGACGCGTCTATGAGAACAACCGCGAGGCGACGCGGACGGCGCTCGCCGCGGGCGCGCGGGGCGAGCCGACGCTGGACACAGTGCTCGCCGCACGCGCCGCGCCTGCCAACCCCTTCTTCACTCCGAACTCCTGACGAGGAGCGTGCTCCATGCCTGACGGCTCCGGCCGTGTCGGCTTCATCGGCCTGGGCAACATGGGCGGGCCGATGAGCCTCAACCTCGTGCGTGCCGGGTTCGACGTGGTGGTGCACGACGTGCGTCGTGAGGCCGCGCAGCGCCACCTCGACGCCGGCGCGTCATGGGCCGACTCGCCCGCAGCCGTAGGCGCGGCGGGGTGCGACAGCGTGATCACGATGCTGCCGACCCCGGCGCACGTCGAGGCGGTGCTGCTCGAGACCGACGGGTTGCTGGCGGCGATGCCGTCCGGCACCACGTGGATCGACATGTCGACGTCGGTCCCCGCCGTGGCTGATCGGGTGCGGGAGCAGGCGACGCCGCGGGGTGTGGAGGTGTTGGACGCACCGGTGAGCGGCATGGCAAAGGGCGCCGCTGCGGGCACGCTGCAGATCTTCGTGGGCGGCGACGCGGCCTCGTTCGCCCGCGCACTGCCCCTGTTCGACGTGATGGGCGAACCCGACCGGGTGCTGCACGTCGGCGGCCACGGTGCCGGCTACACAGTCAAGCTGATGCTCAACTACCTCTGGTTCGCCCACATGATCGCGACCACCGAGGTGCTCACGATCGGTGCGCGGGCGGGCGTCGGCATCGAGGTGCTGCGCCGGGCGCTCATCGCCAGCCCGGCCAACAGCCACTTCGTCGAGCACGACGTGCGCTCGGTGCTCGAGCACGCAGACTACGACGAGTCGTTCGCGCTCGTGCTCGCGTGCAAGGACCTCGGCCTCACCGTCGATCTCGCTCGCGAAGTGGGCGTGCCCGTGGAGATGGCGGCCCTGGTCGACCAGTTGTTCCGGCGGGCCAAGGCGATGTACGGCGACCTCGCAGGTGAGATGGCGCCCATGAGGCTCTACGAGGACGCCGTCGGCATCAGTCTGCGCACTGGCGAGCCTGGCTGAGCGCGCCGATGCGGCTCGACGAGTTCTCCCTGGACGCCTTCTCCCTCGCCGGCAAGCGTGCCGTCGTGACAGGTGGAAACACCGGGCTAGGGCAGGCCTTCACCGTCGCCCTGGCCAGGGCCGGAGCCGACGTGGTCGTGCCAGGGCTGGCCGACGACGACGGCACCACGCAACGGCTGGTCACGGACAGCGGTGGGCGCTACCTGTTCGTCCAGGCCGACATCACGCAGCCAGGAGTGCCGGCGGCCGTCGTCGAGCGGTGCCTCGCGCAGCTGGGCGGGCTCGACATCCTCGTCAACTCGGCCGGCATCTGCCTCCTCGCCGAGGTCGAGCAGTTCGACCGCGACCGGTGGGACCCGATGCTGGCCGTCAACCTGACCGCCGCCTTCGAGATGGCGCACCACGCCAGCCGGCCGATGATCGCGCAGGGCTCTGGCAAGATCATCAACATTGCGTCGCTGTTCTCGTTCCTCGGGGGGCGGCAGTCCCCCGCCTACGCCGCCTCGAAGGCAGGCATCGTCGGCTTCACGAGGGCCTACTGCGACGAGCTCGCGCAGCACAACGTGCAGGTCAACGCCATCGCACCGGGCTACTACGCAACGGCCATCACCACGGCGACGCGCGGCGACCCGGAGTCGAACCGGCGCGTGGTCGAGCACATCCCAGCAGGACGCTGGGGTGATCCGGCCGACCTCATGGGCGCCACCGTCTTCCTTGCGTCCCGCGCCTCCGACTACGTCAACGGCCAGGTGCTCGTCGTCGACGGCGGCTACCTGGTGCGCTGAGCCACGCACCGCCCCGACTGCCCCCGAGGAGAGGCCCGCATGGTTGCGTCCCGTTCGCCGCTGACCCGCGAGCAGGTCATCGACGCCGTCAGGGCGATCGTCGGGCCACGGCAGGTCGACACCGAGCCCGATCGGCTGGCGGCCCACAGCGTCGACCGGTTCAAGAAGTACCAGGCGGTGCACGGCATCTTCGACGGGCCGCTCCCCGCCGCGATCGTCTACCCGACGAGCACGCAGCACGTCGCGGCGCTACTCGAGCTCGCCCAGCGGGAACGAATAGCCGTGGTACCGCGCACGGGCGGCACGAGCACCGAGGGCGGGCTCGAGACGGTGGTGGCCGACTCGGTCGTGGTGGACGGTTCGCTGATGAACGCGATCGTACGGATCGACGAGGCCGACATGATGGCCACCGCACAGTGCGGGGTTCCGCTGCAAGTGCTCGAGGACGCGGTGCGCGAGCGACACCTCACGACGGGACACTCGCCACAGTCGAAGCCGCTGGCCCAGATGGGAGGGCTCGTGGCCACCCGCTCGATCGGGCAGTTCTCCACCCGGTACGGCGGCATCGAAGACATGGTGGTGGGCCTGGAAGCGGTGCTGCCCGGTGGGCACGTCGTACGCATCAAGAACGTGCCGCGGCGCGCTGCCGGCCCCGACGTGCGGCATGTGCTCATCGGCAACGAGGGTGCGCTCGCCTTCATCACCGAGGTGACCGTCACGCTCTTCCCCTACTACCCCGACAACACCCGCTACTTCGGATTCCACACACCCGACTTCGGCGATGGCGTCTCCGTGCTGCGCGAGGTGGTGACCGCCGGGTACCGGCCTTCGGTTGCGCGCGTCTACTCCCCGCAGGACGCCCGCCAGCACTTCCCCGACCACCCGATGGACCAGAACCTCGTCGTGCTCACTGCCGAGGGGCCCACCCCGTTGGTCGCCGCGACGAGCGAGGCGATCCAGTCGGCCGCTTCGGCCGTCCCCCACACGCCCGTGCCGGCGCAGCGGATCGAGCAGTGGTTCGCCCAACTCAACTGGGGGCCCGAGCGGATCGAGGCGGAGAAGGCCGAGATGCTCGCCTCCTCCCACCTGGGCTACACCACCGAGGTGTCGGTGGCGTGGTCACGGACGGCTGAGCTGTACGACAACGTGATGAGCCGCATCGAGAGCACCTATCCGCGCGCGCGCGACTTGACCATGCTCGGAGCGCACTCGTCGCACTCGTACCAGACCGGCACGAATCTCTACTTCGTCTACGACTACGCGGTCCGGTGCGATCCGCGGGACGAGATCAGGCTCTACCACGTGCCCCTGAACGCCATCATCGTGGAGGAGGCGCTGGCCGTCGGGGGGTCGATGGTGCATCACCACGGCGTGGGCAAGTACCGCACACCGTGGCTGGAGGCCGAGCACGGAAGTGCTCTCTACCTGCTGCAGGGACTCAAGCGGGCGTTCGACCCCGAGGATGTGATGAATCCCGGCACGATCTTCGAAGTCGGTGAACACGGGCAGTCGGTCGAGCCCGGCACGACAGGCACGTGAGCCCCTTCCTGCTGGCGATCGACGGCGGCTCGCAGAGCACCAAGGTCAGCGTGCTGGACGCCTCCGGGCAGGTGCACGCCACCGCACAGGCGCCCCTGCGGCCCTACACCTTGACGCCCGACGGTCAGGCGGTGCACCCCGACGACGACCTGTGGGACTCCCTCGTGGCGGCGTGCCGAGAGGCGTTGGCCACCTGGCGCGGCAGCGCGTCGGCCATCGTGGGCATCGGCCTGTGCGGCATCAGGTTCTGCCGCGTCTACCTCGACGCCGCGGGCCATCTGACCGAACCGGTGCTCAGCTGGATGGACGCTCGCGTGTCGCAGCCGATCGACCCCGCCGTGCTCGACCCGGCCGTCGCGACGATCACCAGCGCCGGCGGCTACCTCGCGGTCCGGCTCACCGGGGAGCGCCGCGACTCCTATGCCTCGTTCCAGGGCATGTGGCCGATCGACCCGGTGGCCCGGGACTGGTCGCACGACGACCACGTGCTGGCCCAGGTGGGCATGCCCCGATCGTTGCTGCCCGACCTGGTCGATCCCGGCGCACTGCTCGGCCGGGTGACCCGCGCGGCGGCGGACGCCACCGGACTGCCTGTCGACTGCCCCGTGTTCGCGACGTCGAACGACAAGGCCGTGGAGGCCCTCGGCTGCGGGCTCGACGACGACCACACGCTGCTGCTCTCGCTCGGGACCTACATCTGCTCGATGACGATCGGGGACGACCCCCGGGCGGGTGACGACAGGTACTGGGTGAACACCGCCGCAGTGCCCGGCCGGTTCCTGTACGAGAGCGGGGGCATTCGGCGGGGCATGTGGACCGTGTCGTGGCTGCGCGACCTGGTGAGCGCGCAAGCACCGCCGGGGTTGTCGGCGGTGCAGGTGCAGCAGTGGCTCAATGCGGGCGCGGCTGAGGTGCCGCCCGGAAGCGCGGGTCTGTTCACCGTGCCCGACTGGCTCGCTCCCACGCACGCACCGTGGCGGCGCGGCGCCATCGTGGGCCTCGTCGGCGGCCACGGGCCGTTCCACCTGTACCGCTCGATCCTCGAAGGCATCGTGCTGACGATGCACCAGCGTGCTGGTGAGATGGGCGAGGCGCTGGGACGCTCCTTCTCCCGCCTGGTCGTCTCTGGGGGCGGGTCCCGCTCCGACGTGATGATGAGCGTCGTCGCCGACGTGTTCGGGATGCCGGCGTCGCGCACGGCGGTGCCGGACGCCGTCGCGGTGGGAGCGGCCATCTGCGCCGCCGTCGGGGCAAGGGTGCATGGGAGCTTCGAGGCCGCCATGGCCGCGATGGTGCGGCCGGGCGACACCGTGGAACCCGACCCTCTGCGGCAGGAGTCCTACCAGGTGGTCACCCGCCAGTACGCCGCCCTGCCGCTGTACACGGACCCGATGTTTCAGCGCCTCGCCTCGCTCGGAGGTGCCGTTCCCCCGACCGACGATCCTTCCCCTCGGTGATCACGTCAGGGAGGGCAATCCCGCGGGCAGGGGCAGCAGGCGGCACGCCGAGGTGGTCATCACCGCACACGGCCAGGGCGTCCTCGAGGCGCTCGACGACGGGCACAGCCGCCTGGGCCGACCTGGTGGCTCTGGTCCCGCCGCCGGACCGGGTGGACACGCTCGCCGAGTTCGTCTTCGTGGGCCGGAGCCAGGAGACGAGGGCCGCAGCGCTCACGGTCGGCCGCAGTACGCTGCCGTGCGCGGTGCGCCTGCGGCCCCGCCCACAGCCCGGCCCGAAGCCTCGCCCGCGACCGAAGGAGACAAGGCGTGACCGACCAGACCGTCCATGAGGTGCCCTCGGGGCTGATCGAGGCCGTTGTCGACCTCGTGCACACCGGGCCGGTGCCCTTGGGTGCCTACACGCTGGCCGAGATCGCCGCCGTCAACGGCATCGTCTCCTTCCTCGAGCGCGAGCCGGCCCCCGAGCTGGTGGCCGAGGCGGTCCGATCGCTCGCCGCCCGCAACCTCATCACCACCGCTCCGGGCGAGGACGACGTGGAGGTGCGCGGCGACCTGGGCATCGCGCTGGCGTTCCAGGAGCGCTCCCGGCTGGCGGTCGACTCCCGGCTCACCGGGACGCAGCCGGACGAGCCCTGGCGCATCGTGCTGCTCCCGCAGACCGAGGGCGTCACGCTCGAGGTGACCATCGACGCTCTGGGGATCCACTTCTACTGGCTGCGCCTCACCGGGGACGCCCTGGACCGGCTGCTGGACCGGCTCCCGCACGGCGACCGTGGCCCAGCGGACGTTGACGCCGCGGCCGTTCTCCCCGCCAGCACCACGACCGCGCTGGTGACCGCCACCCGATGGCAGGACGACGGGTCGCAGGAGAGCACCGACCTCGTGCTGGCCCGCGAGGGCGACACGCTGCACGCCTTCGTCCGGGACCAGGCGCAGCCGGCACGGCTGGTCGCTGCGGCGCTGGACGACGACGACGTGCGCACCCTCGTCGACCAGTTCGCCGGTGGCCGCCCGAACTGACCGCCCGCTGCCCGAGCGGGTCGCAGCGGCCCACGCCGGCCTGGTCCGCCGGGGCCACGTCGACCCGGTGGTGGCCGTGTCGACCCTGGCCGACCCGGCAGCGGTCGGCGACCTCGGGCAGCGTTGGGAGATCGGCTCGGTGACCAAGGTGTTCACCGCGCTGCTGCTGGCCGTCCTGGCCCGGGACGGCACCGTAGGCCTTACCGACCGGGTGCCCCAGTGGCTACCCACAGGCACCCGGCTGGCGTCCGGCCTGCAGCGGGTGACCCTCGAGCAGCTCGCCTCGCACTGCTCCGGCCTGCCCCGGCTGCCGCCCGGGATCACAGCGCGGTCCTTCTCACGGGCAGCGATGGTCGACCCGTACGCCGACATCGACGCCGCGGCGCTGATCGACGGGCTTGCCCGCACCCGGGTGCACGGCACGCCCGGCCAGACCCGGGTGCGGTACTCCAACTACGGGGCAGGCCTGCTTGGCTACCTGCTCGGCCAGGCCACCGGGGTGGGCTACGAGCAGACCCTCACCCGGCACGTGCTGGAGCCGCTCGGCCTGCCCGCGACCTCGTTCACCGACGAGGGGCTGCACCAGGGACGGTTCCGCCGCAAGCCGGTCCCGCCGTGGCACCTCGCAGCCCTCGCCGGTGCCGGGGGTCTGCGGTCCACGGCGGCCGACCTGCTCGCCTTCCTCGCCGCGGTGGCCGACGGCTCGGGACCGCTGGCCGACGCGGTCGCGCTGACCCTGCAGCCGCGTGGGGGCAGTGGCCGGATGCAGGTGGGGCTCGGCTGGTTCCTGCTGGGGGACAGCGACCTGCTCATGCACAACGGCGGCACGATGGGGGCCCGCTGCGAGGTTCGGGTGGAACGGCACTCGGACCGGTGCGTGGTGGTGCTCGGGGACGGCCGAGGCGGGACGGCCCGCGCCGCCGCGCTGCTGCTCGACCCCCAGCCGCGTCGCAAGCGCTGACGCGCGCGCCCACCGCCGGTCGCCGAGCCCGGGCGCGGGCTCAGATCGATGGCCCCGCCGAGCCCGCGACGTGCCGCACCGGGACGTGGGTGGCGCGGCTGATGCGTTGGGGCAGGTCCATCCGCAGCCACCGCGACAGCCGCTCCGGCAACGTGCAGACGATCACCTCGTCCACCGGCTCGGCCGCCAGCAGCTCGCGCACCCGGTCCACCGGGTGGGCATCCACGACCTCCCCGCCGGCCTCGATGCCGCGCCGGCTCAGCTCGGCCACGGTGTTCTGCAGCCGGGCGGAGGCGAGCGCATGGGCGATCGTGAGCGGATCGGGGATGTAGCGGTCGATGGGCGGGTAGTCCCACTGCTGCTCGCCCTCGATGTAGGTCACCGGTGCGACGACGACCACGACGTCGCCGGGGCCGAGGCCCTCCATCGCCTGCTCGAGCTCGGCGCAACCGAGAGTCTGGTTGGCCACCACCATGATGCGTGCCACGAGCACATGCTCACCGCAGCCCGGGTGGGGCGGCAGAGCCGGAGGGCCCGTGCTTCGGTGCCGCACCGGCACGGGACTCGCGGCGGTGTAGCCCGCTCGATCGTCGTCTCGACCTCGTCCCGGCGCCCCGCTCCAGCCGCTCCCCCGGACGCGGCCAGGTGGTCGTCACGGCCCGGACGGCCCGCAGGGCGTGCTGCCCCTCGCGACCACCGCGATGCTCACCGAGGCCCGCGTCGACGGCTAGTGAGCCGTCCGGTCGCGCGGGTCGGGCACGCCGGCTGCCTGCACGACCCAGCGCCACAGCGCCTCGCGCCGCGAAGCGGTGTCGGTGTGGCGGGTGGTGGGCAACCGGTGCAGCGGGCGCGGCCGACGGTCGAGCCAGAAGAGCCCGGAGGAGGACAACGGCTCGCCGTCGTCGGCGGCGAGCCAGACCATCGTGTCCGCTCCCTGCTCCGCGCTGCGCAGCAGGGGGCCGGTGACCCGGCGGAACGTCGGCAGCGACGAGCGCACCCCCGGGGTGTCGGCCCATCCCGGGTGGACCGAGTGGAAGACCCCCTCGCTCGCCGGCACCGCCTGCGCCCACATCTCGGTGAGCGTCACCTGGGCTCTCTTTGCCCGCGCGTACTGCTCGGCGCCCCGGTAGTCCTCCTCGCCCATCTGCAGGGTCTCGACTGCCAGCCCGGCGGCGTACATGCCGCCGGAGGACATCGTGACCACCCGCCCAGGCGCGGCCGCCCGCAGCGCCGGGAGCAGCAGCACGGTCAGCAGGAAGGGTCCCACGACCTGCGCGGCGACCGTCACCTCCAGGCCGGTGGAGGTGACCTCTCGGGTGGCGCTGAGCGCACCGGCGTTGTGCAGCAGCACGTCCACCCGCCGGTGCCGTCGGCCGATGGCCTGCGCCGCGGCGCGCACAGCGTCCAGGTCGCCGAGATCGGCGACCACCACCTCGGGGGGCGACGCCCCGGGCAGAGCAGCCAGCGCGGCGGCGCCCGCCTCGGTGCGAGCCCTGTCCCGCCCCACCAGCACCAACGACGCGCCGCAGCGGGCGAGCCGCTGCGCGGCAGCGAGCCCCAGCCCGGACGTCGGCCCGGTGAGGACGACGACCCGGCCGCGCAGGTCGTAGGAGTCCAGCGGTCGCCAGCGGTCGAGCCGGGACCGGACGACCGGTCCGACCAGGGTGAAGCTGGGCACGACCGGCACCTCGAGCGCCGCGTCCACCAGGTCGCGCACGGCCGGACCGGCGGCCAGCCACGACCTGGCTCGGCCCGTCGGTTGGGTCACGCCCGCACCGACTCCCCGGCGAGCGCGGCCCGAAGCCCGGCCTCCGCTCGGCCCGCCACCCAGGCGAACACCGGCCGCAGGGCGAGGTCGCCGAGCCGCAGCGGGCCGGCCAGCCGCAGGTCGGCGTCGTAGCGGACCAGGCAGCCGGCCCCGCTCGGGGTCACGGTGATGAGGTCCACCGAGGTGAACAGCGTCGAGCGGCCCACGAGCAGCACCTCGCTCACCCCGCTCGAAGCGGCGTGGTAGCGCTCGGTGGTGTAGCGAAGGGTCAGGTCGAGGGGGAAGCCGACCACGCGCACGTCGAACACGGCGCCGGGGCCGGGGCCGCTGCCGTCCACCTGCACCACCGACCGGATGCCGGGGTCCCAGTCGGCGAAGGTCCGCATGTCGGCCACGAGGTCGAATGCCTCGCGCGGGCTGCGTGGGCTGCGGACGGTCGCCAGGTAGTGCGCCACCCGACCACGGTAAGCAGGCCGGCCGGCAGGCGCACGGCGGGGCCAGGGTGACCCCGGTCGGTCAGAAGGGCCACCAGCGCTGGCGGGCTCCCGGCGGCGGCGGATGCATCGGCGTGATCTCGACCGTGCTGCCGGTGGGCGCCTGCCCGGCCGCTGCCCCCGCCTCGTCCGGGTCCAGGCAGTAGCGGACCAGCACGCGGGCCAGGTGGATGCGGTCGCCGTCGCGCAGACGGACCGGACCCGACAGTCGCCTCCCGTTGACGTAGGTGCCGCCGGTGGAGCCCAGGTCCTCGATCTCGTCGTGGTCGGCGAAGTGGCGCACGAGCGCGTGGCGCCGGCTGACGCTGGGCTCGAGCAGGCACCAGTCGGCGTCCTCCCCCCGCCCGACGAGAACGGCGCCACCCCACAGCTCGAAGGGCTCCGCCCGCAGCGAAGCAGGCGAGAGCACCTCGAGGCGGCTCACGGCGGCACCTCCCTCGGGCCCGGCCCCTGTCCGGCGGAGTCGCTTCGTTGGAAGGTTGTGGAGGCTATAGCAGCCACAACCGTCCAACGACGGCGAGAAGCACCGCCGCAAGCTTCCGACCATCGTGTCACGCCGCCGCAGGCTTCCAACCATCCCGCTGTTGCGCCGCAGGCTTCCAACCATCCCGCTGTTGCGCCGCAACCCTCCAACCACCCGCCGTGCCGCCGCCGGCTTGCGTCCATGACGTGCCCGACCTCCCCCGACGTGCGAGGCGCGGGCAGCGTCGGGCGGGTGAGTCGGTCTCGCCGCACGAGCCCTTGACGCGCTCGGATCGGCTGCCGGACACTTCCCGCCACCACGAGCCTGCCGCCAGGAGTCGCCATGTCCGGAACTCGTGTCCTGCTGGGTCTCGGTGACGTGCGCACGACCGACGTCGACCGTCTCGCCGAGCGTCTGGAAGAGGTCAAGCCCACCGCTGACGAGGTGAGCCCCGTCTTCGACGAGGTGTTCTCGCGGAGCAAGCCGGCAGCGGGCAGGCTGGCCACCGCCTACGCGGTCTCGCTGCCGACGATCTCCGAGCACCGCCGACTCTTCCAGAGCGTGGCGATGGCCGGGGACGTGCAGCGACGCACCTTGATCAAGGGGTACCGACAGGCCGGGCAGGAGGCCTGGGTCGTCTACGCCATCGGACAGCTGCCCGGTGCGCACGCCCGAGCACTCATGCGCTCCTACGTTCTCACCCCGGCGGGTCGAGTGGACAAGAAGGCCCTCGAACACGTCATGGGGTACCTGGCTGAACTGGGCGAGCGGCTACCGCGCACCGAGACCGAGGAACCTGACCACGACAACGCAGTCGTCGAGTTCATCGAGGACGTCGTCGACGAGGTGGTCGAGGTCGTCGAGAACATCGTCGATGCCGTCGTCGACGCGACCCAGTCCCTGGCCAACGCGGTCGCCGCCGTGGTCAGCTGGACGGTCGACAAGCTCACGAGCCTGGCGAACGCGCTGCTGCAGGCGGGCCAGTCGATCATGGCGGTGCTGGAGGCAGCGGTCGCCCACGGCTACGACTTCCTCCGCCGCATGATCCAGGCGGTCAACCAGGCGGGACGGGCGATGTTCGAGGTCCTCGCGAGCGTCGTGCGGTTCAGCGGGCAAGCCTTGCGGGACATGCTCAAGGCGATCGACAACCTGAGCCAGACGCTGGGTGAGCTGCTGACCTGGCTCGGGTCACAGCTGCAGGACGTCGTCCGGAAGGTGGTCACCGAGCTCGTCAACCTCGGGAAGACCGTGTCCAACCTGCTCCGACAGGCGTGGGAGGCGACCACAGGCGCGCTGTCTCGGGTGGTCCGGGCCCTCCTCGAGCTGGGACGGGGTGCGACCGAGCTGCTGCGCGAGGCTGCGCGGACGGCGCTGGGCCTGGTCCGCGCCGTCGTGCGGGCGGTGCTGGACGCCGGCCGGGCCATCGGGGACCTCGTCCGCGAAGTGATCTCCCACGCGGCCGAGCTGCTGCGGGAGGTCGTCCGGGAGATCGCTTCGATCGCCAGCGGTCTCGCCGAGCTCGTGGCCATGGTGGCGCGCTCGGCCCTGCAGTACGCCGTGGCCGTGGGGCGGGCCCTACTCGAGATCGGCGTGTCCCTGGCGCGGCTGGTCGTCGACCTCGCTCGCGAAGGCGTCGCCGCCGTGCGCCGGATCATCGACGCCGCCCTGTCGCTCGGCCGTGCCGTCATCGAGGTCCTTCGGGAGGTGGCCGCGCTCGCTCAGCGGGCCCTCGACCTGGTGGTGCGCGCGCTGGTCGACCTGGGGCGCTCGGTGCTGGAGATCGCCCAATCGGTCGCCGCCTTCCTGTACCGCACCGCGTCCCGCTTCGTGCAGGCCTGCCTGGCCGCGGGCATCGCGCTCGCCGACCTCCTCGCGGCCGCCGCCGAGGGCAGCTACTTCTTGCTGCGGCGGATGGTCAACGGCATCCTCCAGGCCGGACGGGCGGTGGCGGAGGTGCTCGCGTGGGTGGCCGATGCGGCCGCCTCCCTGGCCGCCGACGCCTGGCGGGCCCTGCTGAGGGAGGCGATGCTCGCCGTCCGGTTCGTCCGCGACTCCATCAGCGAGGCCCTCGACTGGGCGCTGGGAGCGGGCCTGGACATGCTCGCCGCGGTGGTGGCTGCAGCCGAGAGCATCCGCACGGCGCTGCGGCAGGTGATCGACTGGGCGAAGGCAGCCGGCGAGGCGGCCCTCGAGGCCCTCGCCGAGGTGTGGGTGCGGCTCTCGAACTCGATCAGCTACCTCGTCACGTGGGTGGTCAAGGACTTCGTTCCGGGCGTGGCGGCCGTGGTTCGCGGCCTGCTGCGGGCCGCGGTCGCGCTCGTCGACGTCCTGGCCGTCGTGGTCGGCAAGGCCTTCGACGTGGTGGTCGCCGCCGTCGAGTCCATCCTCGCCCTCGGGCGGACCCTGGGCGAGATCGTCGTCGCCCTCGTCACCGACCCGACCAACCTGGGTCCGCAGGTGCTGGCCGCGCTGCGGGACCTCGGCAGCTCGTGGGGGGACATCTGGCAGGAGGCACTGACCCTCTCCGAGGACCAGCGACGACAGCTCGCCCAGGCCATGGAGCGGGCTGGCGCCGGGCTGCAGGAAGTGCTGGATGGGCTGCTCGAGGCCGCCGGCGGCGCCTTCTTCACGCTCGTGGCCGTGGTGCTGGAGGTGTTCGGCGTGTTCCGCCCGCTGAACTCGACCGAACGTGCCGTCGGCGAGCGGGTCTACGAGGACACGCTGCCCTGGGACGACATCCAGGTCTTCGAGGGCTCGTACGTGTCGTGGGCGGCTGCGCAGAACACCGGCGGACCAACCGGGGTGGTCACGATGCGGATCATCCACTTCCCCGAGTCCTACGACCCCACCCTGGCCGACGACCAGGCGTGGCTCGTCCACGAGCTCATGCACGTCTGGCAGGGCCAGCACACCGGACCGGTCTACATGGCGCACGCCCTCATCGGACAGGCAGGAGCCGGCTACGACTACGGCGGGGACCCCGCGCTCCTGGCCAACGCAGCCACCGGTCTGGCCGCGTTCAACCCCGAGCAGCAGGGCGACATCATGAGGGACTTCCACACCCGCCTCGTCGATGCTGGTGACACCACGCCGTTCGGCCCTTACGTCGCCGAGGTCCGGGCTGCCGCATGACACTGCTCGTCGAGGCCCCCCGGGACTCGCTGGGCACACTGCGACCGTGGCTGCAGGCGCACGCCTCGCGCCGGCCGGTGGAGGTGCGCGCCCAGCTGCCGCACCCCCTGCCCGCCGGGACACGGGCCGTCGTCCGTGTCGGCGACCCACGCTTCTCGCCGGCACGAGCCCTGATCGGGCCGGTGCTCGTCGCCGAGGACGGCAGCTACGTACCGGCCGGATGGGTGCCGGACGACGAGACCCTGCCCACGTTCGCCCGCACCGCGGCAGCCGTCGTCGGCCGCGCCGAGCCGGTACCGGTGGCCCTGCTCGGTCAGCGCAGCCATCGGTACGCCAGGCTCACCGAACGCCTGGAGGCGAACCTGCGCCCGGTGCCGACGTTGCGGTGGACGGCAGAGCGGCTGACCCGGGAGGACCTCCTCGCGGCGCTGGGGTCCGGGCTCGGCCTTGCGGTGTACCTCGGCCACGGGAGACCCACCGGGTGGGCGGCCTACCGCGGCCTGCGCGCAGCCCACCTCACCGAACCCGCCCACCGTGGCGCCGCCCTGCCCCTCGGTGGGCTCTTCTCGGTCACCTGCTGGACGGCCAGCAGGTGGCGCGCCCGCCGGTCGTTCGCGGAAGTGGCGGTGTCGTCGGGGCGCACGGCGGCCGCGGTCGGCTCGGTGCGACCCGTCGAGCACCTTGCCAGCATGCGGCTGGTGCTGGCGATGGCGGCGGCGCTGCGCGACGGCGATGCCCTCACCGTCGGTGACGTGCTGGTGGGGATGGCTGTGCGGCCTGGCGCTCGGCCACCGTCGCCGCTCGCCCCACCTGCACGGGGGGACTCACCCCAGGCTGACGCGGCCACACTCAGGCTCATCGGCGATCCGCTCGCCCCCTTGGCCGGGTCCGCAGGAGCCACCGCCCGGGCCCGGGCCGTGTTCGCACCGGCCCCCGACCATCCCCTCGGGGAGCACCAGGCCGCCGGCGTCCCTTCGCTCGGGGGTACCGCGCTGCGATGACGGACCCGGTCCAGGCGCTGGTGCGCCGCGTCGTCGCCGACCTGGCCGAGCTGGAGGAGTCCGATCTCGGCCCCGAGACCGCCTTCCGCGACGTGGGTATCGACTCGCTGCTGGCCATGGAGATCGCCGTTCATGTCGAGAACGCCGCTGGGGTGCAGTTCGGCGAGGACGACCTCAAGGACGTCAGCACCATCGGAGAGCTAGCGGCCCTCACCCGACACCACCTCGGCTGACGGCGATGCCCGGCCGGTCGGGGAGGCGCGCTGTGATCACCGGACTCGGGGTGTGCTGCCCGCTCGGACGGTGCCCAGCCGACCTCGAGGCCGCGCTGCTGTCGGGTCGGGCCGGGGTCGGGCCGGTACGGTCCTTCGACACCGACCCGTTCCCCACCCACGTCGGCGCCGAGGTTCCGGACGAATGGCTGCCTGCCGCGCGCGACGCCTCCGGTGCCCCGCTGCGGGGCCGGGCCGAGAGCCTGGGCGTCCAGGCCGCAACCGCCGCGCTGACACACGCGCGGTGGAGCGGCGGCGGCGCGCTGGACCTCGTGGTCGGCACCACGATGGGGGAGCCCACCTGGGTCGACACGTGGCCGGCAGGCCGGGCAGCGCCACCGTTGTCCGACGTGGCCGCGCAGGAGCTGCTGCTGTCGGCACCAGAACACCTCGCCGACAGGATCGCCTCCGCGCTGGACCCCGTGGTCGGGCGGTGCAGCGCTGCAGCGGGGGCCTGCGCGGCCGGGAACGTCGCGCTGGGGATGGCCCTCGGGCGTATCCGCAGCGGATCGGCCCAGGCGGTGCTGGCAGGAGGCGTGGACGGCTTCTCCAGGATCGCGTTCGCAGGCTTCTCCCGCCTGGGAGCCCTGGCTGCGCATGCCTGCCGACCCTTCAGCGCCGACCGCGACGGCCTGGTCCTGGGCGAAGGGGCCGCCTTCCTCCTGGTGGAGGAGGAGCAGGCGGCACGCAGCCGCGGCGCGACGGCGCTGGCGTGCCTGTCCGGGAGCGGCTGGACCTGCGACGCCTACCACCCCACCTCGCCCCATCCCACCGGAGCGGGCGCCGCCGCCGCGCTGGCTGCCGCCCTGCGCGACGCCGGGAGGCTCCCCGACACGGTGGACTGGGTGTGCGCCCATGGCACGGGCACGAAGGCCAACGACAGCGCCGAGGTGGCCGCCTTGCAGGCCGTGTTCGGCCACCTGGCTGCCCCTCCACCCGCCTCGTCGATCAAGGCGGTCACCGGTCACGGGCTGGGTGCAGCCAGCGCCATCGAGGCGGTGGCCTGCGTCGCCGCGCTCCGGTCCGGCGTGGTGCCACCCACCTGGAACCACCGGGCCGCCGACCCGGCCTGCAACTGGGACGTGCTGCCGAACGCGCCGGCGCGGCTCGACCCGCAGGTGGTCGTCAACCAGGCTTACGCCTTCGGCGGCTGCAACGCCGTCGTGGTGCTCGAGCGGGTCCAGCCGTGACAGGCGCCATGCACCGGTTCGCCGACGTCCACGTCACCGGGGCGGGCACCGTGGGACTGGACCCCGACGGGCACCCGGTGGCCGACGACGAGCTGGCAGCGGCGATCACCGTCCGCGGCGCACGCCCGCTCGCCCGCGCCGCCCGGCTGGCGCTCGCGGCCTCGCTCCGCGCGCTCGCCGATGAGCAGCGGCTCCCGGACGAGCCCGACCCCCGCGCAGCGGTGGTGCTCGGCACCCGCGGCGCGAGCCTGCTGCCACTGGCCGAGTTCGCTCACGTCGCCGACGCGCAGGGGCCGACCAGGGTGTTCCCGATGAGCTTCCCCAACACGGTCGCGAGCGTGCACGCCGGCTACCTGTGCACCCTGCTGCGCCGATCCGGCCCGGTACTCACGCTGTGTGGCCCTGGCGCTGGGCTGGAGGCCCTGCTCGAGGCGGCCCTCATCGTCGCCACCGGTGCCGCCGACGACGTCCTCGCCGTCGAGACCGACGAGGCGGTGCCCGGACTGGTCGACGGGGTGGGCGAGGGTGCGGCTGCCGTGCGCCTGGGTCGGGGGGCCGGGTGGGCCCCCGGCGCGGGTGGTGAGGCGAGCCCCCGGCACCCGCCGCTGCTGCGGGTACGGTCGATAGCCACCGGTGGGGGACCCGACGAACTGCGCCTGGGACCCGACGGCCCTGGGGCGGCGCCGACGCTACAAGGCGGCCTGAGCGACGTCGCCCGGCTGGCCGCAGCGGGCCTGCCGGGCAGGCTCACGGTGACCGGCCGACTGGGCGTGCGTGGGTCCGCAGCGGTGCTGCTCGAACCGGGGCCGCCAGGCGTCGACGCTCAGCCGCGCCGGCGTCCGAGCGTCAGGTAGGCGACGGGGCCGACTGGCTGCACGAAGCAGCCGACCGCCCACACGAGCTTCGGGCCGCGAACGGCGTGCGCCGGGCGCCGGGCCAGGTCGACCAGAGCGGTCGCGGTGACGGCGATCTCGACGGAGACCAGCGTCATCAGGACCGCTCGCTGGCCGGGGGACAACTCGTTCCACCGTCGCTTCTGCATGGCTGCCACCGTAGCCACCCATCGTGGCCTGCGGATGCGGCGAACGGCCCGTGGCTGCACGCTGGTGGGGTGAGCAGCGCCGAACCCTTCCGGCAGCCGGCCCGACCGAGCCCGTTCGTGGAGCTCGTGGGGGTCTACCACGCCGACGGTGGCCTGATGGGCGAGGCCCGCTACCTGGTCGGCCACCTGCTGGGTACCGCGCACTGCGCGCTGTGCGACATCACCCACTCCCCAGTGCGCCGCAAGCCGGCATGGGACGCGATGACGGCCCGGCTGGGGGTGCCGATCCGGCTGGTGCACCGAAACGAGCGGACCCCCGACGAAGCCGCGGTCTCGGGCCAGGGCACCCCCTGCGTGCTCGCGCGCGGCTCGGACGGCTCGCTGCAGGTTCTGCTCGGCCCGGCCGACCTCGAGCTGGGCGGGTCGGTCGAGGCGTTCGAGGCGGCACTGAGGTCGCGCCTGAGCGCCGGCGTCGGCTGAGGTCAGGTCCCCTCCAGCCGACGGCCCAGGAAGAGGTCGCGGGCAGGACGGTCCCCGGCCGTGCTTTCTACGACGCGGTGCGGGGCGAACCCCACCTCGGCCAGCAGCCGCAGCCAGGTCGACCGGTTGAACAGGCCGGTCGTGTGTGTCTCGTGCACGGCCCGGACGGCTCCGCCGGGCTCGCGCAGCAAGAACGCGTAGTCGGTCGTGACCTCGGTGTCCGACGGGTCGGGGTCAGTCGTCCATTCCAGGTAGCGCACCCCCCGGCCATCCGGCGCGTCCCCCCCGCCGTGGTCGGTCCCGGGGCTGAACGTCTCCCTGGTGTGGTCGGGAGCCAGCACCACCACACCGCCGGGACGGCAGTGCTCGTGCGCGGTGGCGAGCGCGGCGCGCAGGTCGATCTCGGTGGTCATGTAGTCGATGGCGTCGTGGACGAGCACCGCGTCGAAGAGCTTCCCGAGCCGCAGCCTGCGCATGTCGCCCACGACGTGCTCGCACCCGGGGTTGAGCCGTCGGGACACCACCAGCATCTGCGGCGAGGCGTCCACCAGGGTGAGCGCGAACCGATGGGCCAGGTGCACGGCGTTGTGGCCGCCACCGCTGCCGAGCTCGAGCACCTCCCGCACCGGCGCGTCACCCGAGGTCAGCAGGTCGGCCAGCTCGGCTGCCTCCTCCGCGTAGTCCTCCGGCGGGGAGATCAGCGGCCACCAGGGAGCCAGGTCCCCGTAGAAGCGGTAGCCTCCATCGCTCACCGCTCGAGCCTGGCCCGATCCCGCCTGCGAGCGCAAGGAGGGCGGGCATGCTCGCGCCGCCCTCAGGCCAGCATCAGTGCAGCGATGCCCCGGGCGGCCTGCTCCAGCAGATCCAGGTCGACCAGGTCAGGGGTGTCGTGCGGGCTGTGGGCCACGTCCTGCATGACGGTTGCCAGGTCGGCTGAGGTGAGCGCCACCGCGGGGCGCCCAGCCATGGCGAACACCATGTGGTCGCTCTGCGGCCAGGCCGGCCCGTCGACCAGCCCGTGCGCGTACAAGGGAGCCAGGTCCACCGCGTCGGCTGGGCCGTACCTGCTCACGGCCGTCGGTCCCCCGCGGTAGCCGACCCCGTCGACGTTGACAGCCAGCCGCACCTGGGTCAGGTCGGTGCTGCTCAGGTAGGCCATCTCGCCGGGGGCGGCGTAGTGGTCCTCGCCGTTGACCAGAAGCAGCTCGACCCCGGGGACGGCGGGCGCAGCGGCCAGCAGCTCGGCGACGCGAGCCACGACCACGACTCCGGTTGCGTTGTCGATCGCCCCAGGCGTCCCCGGCTTGGAGTCGAGGTGGGCCACCACGCACACCCGATCGGCCTGCGGGCCCCGCCGGGCCACGACGTTGCGGGCGGTGGCCGGCCAGCGCCGGGCGGGCAGGTCGAGATGCGCCGAGGTGTCGGCACCGGTACGCGTCACGGCTTCGAGCACCGCAGCGCCGTCGGTCTCCCTCAGGTTTCCGGTCGGCAGCAGGAAGGCTCCATCCTCGATCAGGGCGAACGGCTCGACAGCGCCGGCGAGCTCGGGGGCGCTTCCGGTGGACGCGAGGACGGCCACCGCGCCGCTGTGCTCGAGCCGGGCGACGATGCGGGTGTCTCGGTCGGAGCCGAAGAACGGGTAGTCCTTCGGGGTCAAAGGTGCGGTGGTCATCTCGCCGTGCAGCAGCAGGACAGCGGCGGCGTGCTCGACGCCCAGGTCGTCCTCGCTGCCGACCGGGTGCACGGGCCCGCTGCCCCGCCAGCCCAGCGAGTACGGGCTCACTGCGACCGGCCAGGTGCGACCGGCCAGGGTGAGCTGCCCGGGGGCTCCGTCCCAGCAGATGACGGGGAACTGCGGGGTCTGCACCTGCCAGCCCAGGTCGCGCAGCAGGTCGGCGACGAGGTTCACGGCGCGGTGGTTGCCGTCGCTGCCAGGGCGGCGGTCGGGCTGCACGGCGCACAGGGCGCGCAGCAGGTCGGCGAGGTCGAGGGTGCGACGCGTCGACACGGGAGCCTCCAGGCCTCATCGAAGCAGACCCGGCGTCGGTTCCGTCGGGTGGTGCCCCTCGCAGTGCGGGTGTGGCCGCTGGTGGCCAACCCTGGCGGCCCGGGGCTGGGGCAGGAGCCCGCCGAGTCGACGCCCGGGTGGGAGCGCAGGTACCGCTGCGGCAGGCGGCCGGCGGCGTCGGTGGCCTCCACGTCGACCTCGGCCCAGCCGAGAGCCGACAGCAACCGCTGGGTGGCCGCCTCCTCTCCGCGACGCACGTGTGGTCGACCGCGCGCCGCACCAGCGCGGCCAGCGACAACCCCGTGCGGCGTGACGCGCCCTTCAGCCGCCGGTACTGCTCGTCGTCGAGCGTGATCTGCGTCCGACGACTCATGATGTGAGACCACATCAAGCCCGGCTGCGGGTCCTACAGTGCCCGGCATGTGCGACACGTTCGTCGCCCTGGCCTCGGCGACCCGTGACGGGTCGGTGATCCTCGGCAAGAACAGCGACCGTGAGCCGAACGAGGCCCACGAAGTGGTGTTCGTGCCTGCCGCCGACCACGCGCCGGGGGCGACCGTCACGACGACCTACCTCACGGTCCCCCAGGTCGGTCACACCTACGCGGTGCTGCTGGCCAAGCCGTACTGGATCTGGGGAGCGGAGATGGGGGTCAACTCCCACGGCGTGGCGATCGGCAACGAGGCCGTGTTCACCCGCGTCCCCCGTGAGCAGACCGACGGCCTCATCGGCATGGACCTGCTGCGTCTGGCCCTCGAGCGTTCCGCCACCGCCGACGAGGCCGTCGACGTGATCGCCGACTTGCTCGGCAGGCACGGACAGGGGGGCCAATGCGGCCACACCCACGACCTGCGCTACGACAACAGCTTCATCGTGGCCGACCCGCAGCAGGCGTGGGTGCTCGAGACCGCCGGCCGCGAGTGGGCGGCCTCCCGCATCGAGGGCTACGGCTCGATCTCCAACGCCATCACCCAGCACCGCGACGCCGACCGTCGTTCGGCCGGCCTGGTCGCCGAGGCCGTTCGGCGGGGCTGGTGCACCGGGGCCGACGACTTCGACTTCGCTGCCCAGTACTGCGACCGCGTCTACACCCGCTTCAGCGACGCCCGGCCCCGCCAGTGCCGCACCGAGGGCGCGCTCGCGGCCGCGGCCGGCGCGATCGAGCCGTCCGAGGCGATGCGACTGCTGCGCGACCATGGCAAGGACGGCGACCACGCGCGCTGGACGCCCGCCCGCGGCCTGCTCGGCCAGGACGTCTGCGCCCACGCAGGCTTCGGGCCGGTGCGGGTGAGCCAGTCGGTCGGCTCGATGGTCGCCCACCTGGTCCCCGGGCAGTCACCCACCGTGTGGGTGACCGGCACGTCAGCCCCGTGCACGTCGGTCTTCAAGCCGGTGTGGCTGGACGGCGGGCTGCCGGGCCTCGGCCCGTCTCCCACCGGGACCTACGACCCGGCGACGCTGTGGTGGCGGCACGAGGACCTGCACCGCGCCACCCTGGCCCACTACCCGGAGGCGATCAGCGCCTACGCGGCCGACCGGGACCGGCTCGAGGCCGACCTGCTCAAGCGTGCGGACAAGGCCCGGGTGGGCTCGCCCGACGACCGTGCCGCGCTGACCGTGGACGCCTTCGCCGAGGCCGAGGCAGCCGAACGGCAGTGGCTGGCCCGCGTTCCGCCGGCGCGGCGTCCGAAGGGCGGCTTGTACGCACGTGCGTGGGCGGGCTTCGACCGGGCGGCGGACCGTCCGTGACCGACCGCCGACGGCAGGCGTCCGACCGCGAGCACGTGCTCGCCACAGCGGAGCGGTACCTGTGCCCGGATCGGGTGCGGACGTTGCGCGCGCTCGGTGCCGACCTGGTGATCGGTCGTCGGGAGGGCTACCGGATGTGGGACCTCGACGGCCGCGAGCTGCTCGACCTGCACCTCAACGGTGGTACCTACAACCTCGGGCACCGCAACCCTGAACTCGTCGACGTGCTCGTCCGTGCGCTGGGCGAGCTCGACATCGGCAACCACCACTTCCCCAGCGTCGAGCGCGCGGTGCTGGCCGAGCGGCTCGTCGGCCTCACCCCCGGCGGGCGCTACGCCGTGTTCGGCAGCAGCGGCGGTGAGGCCGTCGACCTGGCCATCAAGAGTGCCCGCCGCGCCACCGGACGCCGCCGGGTCGTCTCGCTGTCGGGTGCCTACCACGGCCACACCGGGCTGGCACTGGCCGCCGGGGACGAGCGGGCGGCGGCGGCCTTCCTGTCGGCGGGGGCGCCAGGAGAGTTCGTGCACGTGCCGTTCGACGACCTGCCGGCCGCGGAGGCCGAGCTCGCCGCCGGTGACGTGGCCGCCGTGGTCGTCGAGCCGCTGCCTGCCACCGTGGGTTTCCCGGTGCCGAGCCCCGGCTTCCTCCCCGGGATCGCGCAGGCCTGCCGCCGCCACGGCACGGCGCTCGTCGCCGACGAGGTGCAGACCGGGCTCGGCCGCACCGGACCGTTGTGGGGGGTCGAGCGCTTCGGCATCGTCCCCGACGCGCTCGTGACGGCCAAGGGCCTGTCGGGCGGGCTGTACCCGATCAGCGCGACCCTGCTCAGCGAGCAGCTCGGCGCCTGGCTGGAGGAGGACGGTTGGGGGCACGTCTCCACCTTCGGCGGCGCCGAGGTCGGCTGCCGCGTCGCAGCAGCCGTCCTGGACCGCACCCTCGACGACGCCACCCGGGAACAGGCCGCGCATGTGACCGCCCGGTTCGAGGCCGGGCTCGCCGAACTGGCCGCCCGCTACCCCGACTGGCTGGTGCAGGTGCGCCAGACCGGCCTGGTGATCGGCCTGCGCTTCGCCCACCCCCACGGCGGCATGCTCATGACAGGCGCCTTGCTGCGCGCCGGGGTCTGGGCCATCTACGCCGGGTTCGACCCGTCGGTGCTGCAGGTCAAGCCGGGGCTGCTGCTCACCGACGCCGAGATCGACCGGGCCGTGGAGGCCCTCGACGCGTCCTGCGTTGCTGTCGCCGCGGCGGCGTCGTGACCGACGTCGGGCCGCTCACCGCCACGCTGGCACGGCTCGAGCGCACCCTGGACCCGTCTGAGCCGGAGGCGTCCGGCGTGGAAGTGATCGGCTACGGCGAGATCAGCGTCGCGCTGCAGACCGACGCACTGCCCGGGATCGTCGTGAAACGCATGGCGGGATTCCTCGACGAGGCGATGGCCCGTCGCCATGCGGCACTGGTCGAGGAGTACGTCGCAGCCCTGCGCGGGTGCGGGCTGGCCGTCGTCGACACGTCCGTCGTCGTGCTGCCTCGGGACGGGCTCGCGCCGACCCTGGCGGTCGTCCAGCCGTTGCTCGCGCCGGACCGGCTCGGGCACCGCCTGCTGCACACCGTCGACGAGGCGGGGCTCGCTGTCATGCTGGGCCGGGTGCTCAGCGCGGTCCAGCGGGTGCTGGCCCACCACCCTGCGAGCGGCGCGTCCCTGGCCGTCGACGCCCAGCTGTCGAACTGGTGGTTCGAGACCCTCGACGAGGTCCCGGCAGGCGAGCCGGTGCTCATCGACGTCGGCACCCCGTTCGTGCGCCGGGGTGGCCGGCTGGCACTGGACCGAGAGCTCATCCTGGCGGCGGCACCGCGGGTGGTGCGACCGTACTTCCGCTGGGACCGCACGGTGGAGAAGTACCAGGAGGACTACTTCGACCTGCGCACGACGGCGGTGGACCTGCTGGGCAACTTCCACAAGGAGGGTGCGGCCGGGCGGCTGCCGACTGCGCTGGCGGCGGTCAATGGGTGGCTGGCCCGCTACGAGCCGGCCATCGCCCCCCTCACACCAGCGGAGGTCGACCGCTACTACCGCTCCGACGCGGCCCTGCTCGAGCTGTACCTGCGGCTGCGCCGCGCTGACCGCTTCGTGCAGCAGCGCCTGCTGCGCCGCCGGTACGACTTCGTCCTCCCCGGTCGGGTGACCCGTTGACCTGACCCGGGACCGACCGCCCCTGGCCCGATCATCCCTGCCGGTCGCGGGCCTGGAGTCAGGTGCGAGCGACCGTGAGGCGGATGTCGTTGTGCGCCAGCAGCGAGCCGTCGGGGCGGGCATGCTCGGAGAACAGCCTCGCAGCGCGCGCCTGCAGCCGAGGCAGCTCGCTCGCCGGGACGCGCTCCCAGGCGGCACGCTGGCCCAGCGACTGCGACCACTCGCGCCAGTGCTCGACGTCTCGCAGCAGCACGCTGAC
>Ga0114939_10000523_pt1 | contig 31967 bp, 28 predicted proteins | sample AshMeaCrysSpring_FD_87196 | JGI IMG/M metagenome (GOLD analysis project Ga0114939, IMG submission 87196) | Groundwater microbial communities from Big Spring, Nevada to study Microbial Dark Matter (Phase II) - Ash Meadows Crystal Spring | ecosystem: Environmental > Aquatic > Deep subsurface >...
GCGGCGCCGAAGCCGGCCCAGGCCCAGGCGACGAGGTCGAGCACCTTGTTGTCGGGGTTGAGCGCGAGAAGATAAGCAAGCAGCGCGATGCCCAGCACGGCGCCACGGCCGATCCACAGCAGTTCGAGTCGGCCGGGCTCGTGGCGGAACAGGCCTTTGTAGAAATCCTGCGCGAATGCCGAAGAGGCGACCAGCAGCTGCGCTGAAGCCGTGCTCATGATCGCGGCGAGGATGCCCGACATGCAGATGCCCGCGAGCACCGGGTGCAGGTACTGCCCGGACATCACGATGAACACCTTCTCGCTGTCGGGTCCGGTGAGCGGCGGGTCGAGGAGCAGCGCGCCGGCCAGGCCGACGACGATCGCCGCGAGCAGCACGACGATCACCCAGCCCATCGCGACACGCCGTGCGGTCGGCATTTCCCCGGCGTTTCGGATCGCCATGAAGCGCGCGAGGATGTGCGGCTGACCGGGGTAGCCGAGGCCCCACGCCAGCAGTGAGAGGATGCCGATCAGCCCGATGGCCGTGCCGTCGCTGTTGGTGAAGGGATCGAGCAGCGCGGGATTGCGTGCCTCGAGTGCCGCGGTCGCGTCGCCAGGTCCCCCGAGCATCACGATGGCGAGGCTGGCCACGAGCACCAGCGCGATGAACATCAGCGTGCCCTGCAGCACGTCCGACCAGCTCACCGCCAGGAAGCCGCCGAAGAACGTGTAGGCGAGCATCACCACGCTGCCCCAGAACATCGCGTCGTGGTAGTCCATGCCGAACAGCGACTCGAACAGCCGCCCCGTCGCGACGAATCCCGAGCTCGTGTAGAAGGTAAAGAACACCAGGATGAACAGCGCGGTGATCGTGCGCAGCAAGCGCGAGCGGTCGTCGAAGCGTCGCTCGAAGTAGTCCGGCATGGTGAGCGAGTTGCCGAGCTGCTCGGTGCGCGTACGCAGCGGCGCGGCGATGTAGCGCCAGTTGAGCCAGGTGCCGACGATCAGCCCGAGCACCAGCCAGATCGAGTTCACCCCCGCCAGGTAGGCGAGTCCCGGCAGGCCCATCAGCAGCCAGCCGCTCATGTCGGAGGCCTGGGCACTGAACGCGGTCACCCAGCTGCCGAGCGAGCGACCGCCGAGGATGTAGTCGGCGAGGTTGGTGGTCCGTCGATAGGCGACGAAGCCGAGCACCAGGCAGATGCCCATGTAGACGACGATGGTCCCGACGATCACGGGCGTGTTGGTCATGCGTGCGCGGCGCCGGCGGTCGTCCCGGGCGCCCTCCCCCGAATCAGTGACATGCGCGCAGCATCTCGCGAGACGCTGACGAGATGCAAAGACAAATTCACGGAATCGTCACACTCACCACGATTGCCGCGGGCAGGCTGCCCTCGTCGGCGCAGCCTACACCCCCAGGCGGCGCGACCAACCGTCGCGAGGCAGCATCAGCCGGCTAACGGCAGCAGGGACGGATGCGTTAAGTCCTCGAGCGGTTTCTCGGCGCCGGGGTGAGGCTGGTATCAGCCTCGCTCCGGCGGCTCTTTTTCTCGAGTTCCCCCGCAGTGCAACCCGCGCGGCGTCGTTGGCATCGAACTCGTGTTGCTCCCATACTTCAGCGATGCCGCCCCGGATGAAGACATATCCTCTGCCGTTGGTGCTGCTCGGGCTGCTCGGCCTGCCCGCAGCTGCTGGTGCCCAGGATCACGACTGCCGCTACTCCGTCCGACACCGTGGCAGCCTCGACGCGGCCGGTGCCGCGAAGGTCGAGATCCTGGCGGGCGCCGGCAGCCTCACGGTGAAGCCGGCTGTCGGCGGTGCGTTGATCGCGGAGGGCAAGGCCTGCGCCTCGAGCCAGGAATTGCTCGACCAGGTCCAGCTCCGCGTACAGCGCCAGGGTGAAGTGCTGCGGGTCTACGCGCAGCTGCCGGGCGAAATGCAGGGGGTCGGTCTCTTCTATGCGTCGCTCGATCTCGTGATCTCCGTACCGGGGGACCTGCCGGTAGATATCACCGACTCGAGCGGCGAAATGACGGTGGATCGCGTACGCCTCGAGCGCATCCGCGACACCTCGGGCGACATCCTCGCGCGCAACGTACGCGGCGACTTCGAGATCGAGGACAGCTCGGGCAACGTGCGCATCGAGGAAGCCCAGGGCACGGTCCGGATCGGCGACAGCTCGGGCGACATCGTCGTGCAGGGCGCAACGGGGGTGCATGTAGTGGTGGACGGCTCCGGCCACATCGAAATCGGGCGCATCTCCGGCGACGTGCGCATCGAGCGCGATTCCTCGGGCGACATCAACATCGCGGGCGTGGGCGGCAACGTCGAAGTGCTCGCCGATAGCAGCGGCAAGCTGCGCGTGAGCGACACCAGGGGCACGGTGAAGGTGCCCTGAGCGCCGGGCCTCACCCGGTCGCTGCGAGCAGCCGATCGATCATTGCCTCGGCCTGCGCGCGGTAGCCTCCGCCGAACAGGTTGAGGTGATTGAGCACGTGGTAGAGGTTGTAGAGCGCAACTCGTGCGGCTGCGCCCGGGTCGAGCGGCCACGCGTGCTCGTAGGCTGAGTAGAAGGCGCGGCCGAATCCGCCGAACAGCCTGGTCATGGCGAGATCGGCCTCGCGGTCGCCGTAGTAGACGGCAGGGTCGAAGATCAATGGCTCGCCGGAAGCATCGGTGGCCCAGTTGCCGCCCCACAGGTCACCGTGCAGCAGCGAAGCCGACGGACGATAACCGTCGAAGAAGGTCTCGACCCGTTCGCAGACGCGACTCCCTCGTTCGAACAGCCGCCCACCATGACCCCGGCGCGCGGCGAGCTCGAGCTGGAACCCGAGGCGGCGCTCGGCGAAGAAGCGCGGCCAGTCATCCATCCACGCATTCGGCTGCGGCGTCGCGCCGATCGTGTTGTCGCGATGCCAGCCGAAGCGCGGCGCCGCCACGCGATGCAGCTGCGCGAGCCGCTCGCCCAGCAGCGTCTCGCTTCGCGCCGAGCCGCTGCCGAACTCGATCCACTCGAGTGCGAGAAAGGCCGTGTCGCCGCAGAGACCGGAGCCTCGTACCATCGGCACGCGAATCGCCGCGGCGCGCCCAAGTTCGGCAAGTCCCTCGGCCTCCGCCTCGAACATGTCGAGACTGGCGGCGGCCCCAAGCTTCACGAACAGCGTCCCGCCCTCGCTCTCCCAGCGCACGCACCGGTTGATGCTGCCGCCGTGCACGGCACCCGAGGGCTGTGCTGCCGGCCTGGCGCCGATGGCCTCCGCAAGGGCCGACGCCAGATCCTGCGCCGGGGCCATGGCTGGATCCTGGTCTCAGGCCGGGAACCAGCGCGCGTCGGCCGGCTCGTGCACCTCGTTGAGCTCGATCCAGAGGTTGTCGGGACCCGGGAACAGCGCAACATCGTGCCGGTACTCGCCGGAGGCGATGCGTTCCCGGTCGAGTGGCGGGGCGATGTAGGTGGTCTGCAGGTACGCGCCGCTCGAGGGGTCGTGCTTCTTCTGCCACTCCCGCACCAGCGCCGGCGTCATGGTAAAGCGCGCACCCTTGGCCTCGAGCTCGGCGATCGCCTGCTCGAGGTCGTCCACGCGGATGCCTAGGTGGTTGCGGTACTGGATCTCCTGTCCCGGGCCCGGTGGCACCGCCATGGCCGGGTCCTCGCGGAACACGAGCGTCACGCCACAGGCGATCATGCGCGAGAACGGCTGGCCCGCCATCAATCCGCGGAAGAGCACCTTCCCGTCGAACATCTTCACCCAGAACTCCTCCATGGCCTGCACGCTCGTGCAGCCCATCGAGACTTCCATGAACCGATACGACTGCATGCGAAAGCTCCTCCGTTCGAGTACAGACTGCGCCAAGCTCAGGTCGGCGCCACGACTCGCTGCAGCAGCAATGTAGCCGCGAACAGCGCGAGTGCGAAGGCCGCCACCGCCGGTTGTCCTGCCTGTGCCACCACGAGCGCATCCCACAGGCAGATGCCTGCGAGGAGGTAACCGACCGCGCGTGGCACGTCGCCGGGCCCACGCCGTCGCAGGAAGGAAAGCGCGTACAGGACCCAGGCCGTGAACAGCAGCCACAGAGCCGCGACGAAGCCGCCCGCGAGCGCAGCACGCGCACCCCAGGCGACCGGCAAGGCAAGGAACAGCAGCGGCCACAGGCTTGCCACGCGCCCGAGGTGTTCCTGGCGCGCGATGTGCGTGAGGCCGACGAGATAACTGAGCAGCAGCAACGCTGCGACCCACACCGCCGTCGGAAGGCGCGCGACCACTACGCTGGCTGCGGCCACGTACACGAGTGCACGGCACAGGCCCATCACCACCGCGCTCAGCGGGTTGCCCTTGTGATGCAGGTCGTACAGGACGATCGCGCCCGCAAGCGCTACTCCGGCTGCAAGCGGTGGCCAGCCCGTGCCTCCCGGCGCGAACCCGAGCCACGCAAGCAGCGCCACTCCCGCGACGAGCATCGCGAACCCTGCAGCGAGCACCGTTTGCACGTTGACCGCACCCGAGGGTATCGGCCGGTCCGGCCGGTGCTTCGCATCGAACTCGCTGTCGAAGGCATCGTTCAGGTACATGCCCGCCACGTAGCACAGCGACACCGCCGTCGCGATCCCGGCGACGCGCGGATCGGCGAAGCTGCCGCCCGCGAGCACGACGCCTGCAAGCACGTTGGTGCAGACCGTCGGCAGGTTGGAAACGCGACCCAGCGAGAGCGCCACCGACCACTTCACGACAGCAGACCTCGCACCCAATCGAGCTCGCGGGTGATGGCGTCTGCGACCGGTACGCTGCGGTATCTCTCGGGCAGTACTGACCAGGTGTAGGTCTCTACCTCGAGGTGCGATGAGCGCGGACGATCACGGTGCAGGCGCAGCGCCTCGCGCACGAAGGGCTGCGTCGATGCGAAGCCGTCGAGCTCTTCGAGGAACACGGGCACGTGGAAGTGGACGCGCCACTCGCAGTCGCCGCGTTCCCAGCGTCCCTCCGCAAGCGCCTCGCCGAGATCGGCATAGCGGCACAGGCCGTCCGCCGCGCGCTCGACCACCTGGTGGAGGTACACGGCATCCTCGAGGGCACGTAGCGCGTCGGCCGTCGCCGCACTCATGTGCGGCACCCGCAGTCCCGCGGTGACCTGTATCTTGGCCACGGCGATCCCCGCATCCTCGAGCAGGCTGAAGCAGCGCGGCGGCTCCTCGAACTCCACCGCCGCGTGGCACAGGTCCAGGCACACGCCGAGGTGCGCGCGCAGCGCCGCGAGTGCATGTTGCGCATCGAGACCCGTCAGCGTGGCGAGCCGCGCGGCAGCCTGACGGGAGTGGAGGTGCCGGCGAAAGAACTCGACAGTCTCCTCGATCGTCTCGAGCATGCAGCAGGGCTCCGGCTCCAGCGCCAGCACGATGCGCCGCCCCGTGCGCCGCTCGAGTTCGACCAGGTGCGCCGCATGTCGCAGCAACTGCTCGGCAATGCGCAGGACGTCGTCGTCCGCGACGGCCGCGCGGAATGCGCCCGGCACGGTGCTCACGCTTCCCTGTCCACCGTCCCCGGGCAGCCAGCGCACCAAAAGGTCCGCGAGGCGGTTCGTGTATGCAAGCCGCGCATCCTCGCGCCAGTCGGGCAGGTACACGTCCTCCTTGACGCGCGTGCCGTGGAAGGGCCCGTAGGGAAAGCCGTTGACCGTGAAGACGTACAACGATTCGCGACGCAGGAAATCCTCGAACGCCTCGAGCGCGCCCGGCCGGGCGAGTTCCTCGGCGGCAACCGCCGACAGTCGCAGCCCGAGGCCGAAAGGCGCATCGGGAGAAACGCGGCGCCGCACCTCGGGCACGTGACATTCGAGATTCACGCGGATCTCGTCCCAGGTCTCGCCAGGATGGATGTTCGTGCAGTAGGTGAGGTGTCCGGTACCGAGCTTCACTGCCCCGTTTCCCGCTGCCGCAGCCACGAGAGGGCGCGAGCCACGCAGCTGCGGTCCATAACGTGCACGTCCTCGCCGGAACCAAGCTCGCGCAGCAGCGTCACCGACAAACCTCCCCCGAGGTGCTGTCGGAACTCCTCGAGGCCCTCGAGGATTCGCAGCTGCCCGTCGGCGTCGCGCGTTTCCATCGCGGGATGCCAGAGGTGGAAACCGAGACGCTTCAACATGCGGTAGACGCGCTCGTCGTTGCCCGCCGGCAGCATTCCAGCCTGCACGGAATAGCGCGTGTCGAGTGCGATGCCGATCGCCACCGCCTCGCCATGGCGCAGCTCGTGTCCGCTGAGCGACTCGAGCTTGTGCGCGGACCAGTGGCCATAGTCGAGCGGCCGGGCGCTGCCGCGCTCGAAGGGATCACCGCCCTGGCCGATCTGGCGCATGTGCAGCTCCGCACAGCGGCGGATCATACGGCCCGTGGCCGCGGGCTCGCTGTCGTGCAGGTCGTCGGCGCTCGCCTCCAGCCACTCGAAGAAGACGCGGTCGCGGATCAGCGCGACCTTCACCGCCTCGGCGATGCCCGAGATGCGGTCGCGAGGGTGCAGCGTGCGCAGGAATGCTGCATCGTTGATAACGGCATGCGGCGGTGCGAACGTGCCGAGGAAGTTCTTCTTGCCGAAGGCGTTGACGCCGTTCTTGACGCCGACGCCCGAGTCGTTCTGCGACAGCACGGTGGTCGGCAGCCGCACGTGGCGCACCCCGCGGTGGGTGGTCGCTGCCACGTAGCCGACGAGATCGAGCACGGCGCCGCCGCCAATCGCGATCACCCACGAGTGGCGGTCAATGGCGAGCTCGTCCATCCGCTTCTGCAGTCGCGAGACCAGCGCCGGATCGTTCTTGCAGGGCTCGCCGCCCGGGACGATCTCAGGAGGAGCCACGAGCTCGAGCGCCTCGCCGCGCAGCTGCGCGTAGGCCGCGACCTGGTGGGCCAGTGCGGGCCAGCAGGCCGCGACACTCGAGTCCAAGAGCACGGCGAAGCGCTGGCGGCGGCCGGGCTCGGTGCGGCACAGCGCCTCCGCGAACACCGGGTTGTCGGGCGCAAACGCATCCTGGGTGAAATACACGGAGTAACGGCAACGGACGACGAATTCCTGCTCGTACACCGTGCCCTTCGGCAATTGCATAACGCGTGCGGTCTCTATGCTCATGGCTTGTTCTCCTGGCGCTTCCCTGCGCAATGGCTCGGTCGGGCTCATTCGATGATGGCGTTCTCGACGCGCTCGGGGATCACGGGCAGTCCATCCACCTGCGGCGCCTGGCCGCGCAGCACCGAGTTGCCCTGGAACAGCTCGCGCTGATCGACCGATTGGAGCTCGAGCCAGTCGGCTTCGCTGATGCGGCCGCTCTGGCCATATGCAGCCAGCGCATTCGCGTAGCAGATCGCCTCGACGTCAGGCCGCGGGATGCCGCGCTCGAGCATCAGGCGAGCGGTCTTCGGCACCGCGAGCGGGTCGGACTTGCCCCAGTCCGCGCTCGAATCGATGAACACCCGCGTCGAGCCGTAGCGGCGCGCGATCTCGACCATGCGTTCGTTGCCCATCTTGGTCTGCGGGTAGAGCGTGAACGCGGCCCAGAATCCGCGGTCGAGCACCTCGGCCACGGTCTCCTCGTTGTTGTGATCGATAACGACCTCGGACGGGTCCAGCCCCATCTCGAGCGCGACGAGCATGCTGCGCGTCGTGCCCCGCTTCTTGTCGCGGTGCGGGGTGTGGACCATCACCGGCAGGCCGAGTTCCCTGGCGAGCGCCAGCTGCGTGCGGTACGCGCGGTCCTCGGCCTCCGTCTGGTCGTCGTAGCCGATCTCGCCCACCGCCACCACGCCGTCCTTCGCCAGATACAACGGCAGTACGTCGAGCACCTGCTCCGCGAGCGGCTCGTTGTTCGCTTCCTTGCTGTTCAGACCGATCGTGCAGTAGTGGTGGATGCCGAACTGCGAGGCGCGGAATCGCTCCCAGCCGACGAGGCTCGAGAGGTAGTCCACGTATGAACCGACGTTCGTGCGCGGCTGACCGAGCCAGAACGCCGGCTCGATCACCGCCACGATGCCCGCGGCGACCATGCGCTCATAGTCGTCCGTGGTGCGGGCGCTCATGTGAATGTGCGGATCGATGAACCTCATGGTCTTCTCCCTGTGTCAGCCGAACGCGTCGGCCAACGCTTGCCAGTCGAGCCGCCCGGCCTGGGCCGCGGCGGCGAGTTCCGAATGCGAATCGAGCAGGCGGCGTGCGTCCTCGTGCGCCGATGACGCAAGCGCGAGCGCGGCGGCCTGTCGTTCGTGCTCCGTGCCGAGCTCGAGGAGGCGACGGAAATCATCGAGCGCCCCGCCGGTAGCGTACGGCCCCACGCAGCGCCAGAGCTCCGGGCTGATCACGCGCCTCGCCGCCCAGCGTTCGTGGGCGTAGTCACGAAGCATCTGCGCAAGCGCCGAGTTGGCCCGCGCATCGAGTCCCACGATGCGGTCGAGCCTGGAGCCCACGAACAGCGCCTTGAGCACCATCTGGTTCCAGGCCGTCTCGGGTAACTGCTCCGACGGGTAGGGATTGCGGTGCGCGACGGCCTCGAAGACGAGCCGGATGCTCGAGCGCAGTCCTTCCGCCGCGCGCAGCACGTGGCGAGCCGGATCGGGGTACAAGGGCAGGCCCCGGTAGAACGCCACGAGCTCATTGACGTCGGCCGCGTTGCACAGCGTGTCGAGACGTCGCGCGAAGGTCGCGTCGTCCGCCGTGCTCGCGAGCAGCAGGCGAACGCGCGCCGCACCGTCGAGGGTCCAGTCGCGCGGATCCCAGCCGGGACGGCTCGCGGACGCCTCCTGCAACTCCTCGGCGGTGGGCATCAGCGGGTCGCGGCCGACGCGCCGCGGCGCTTCGCCGATCGCGAAGAACAACTCGCGATCGCCGTTGCCGCCGCGGACGCGCGCGGTCGCGGATTCGAGCCACTCGGCCGCATCGGGCGTGAGCCGCGCAGCGAGCCAGCGATGCAGCAGTTCCGCCGGGTTCACGCGGTCCTCCGCAGTGATGCCCCGGCGGCGCCGAATACATGGGAAAGCAGGAGTTCCTTCACGCCCGTTGCTGCCACCGCACCGTCGGCGAGCAGCTCGGGAACGGAGGAGATGATGAGCGGTCCATCCTCGGTGCGGTCGGTGAGGCGCCCGTGCGAGCCGCGCACCAGTGTGGCATCGAGCGGGATAACGTCCATGAGGTAGCGCATGCCCAGCACCTTCTGCGCGAGGCGCAGCCCGATGCGCAGCTTCGCGGCGCGCAGTGCCGGATCGACGAAGAGCTCCGCGGGGTCGTAGCCCGGCTTGCGGTGGATGTCCACGGTGCGCGCGTAGTCGGGCGCCCGGTCGTCGTCCAGGAAGTGGTAGTAGGTGAACCAGCTCTGCGCATCGGCAATGGCGACGAGCTCGCCCGAACGCGGGTGATCGAGGCCTGCCTCGCGCTTCCCCGCCTCGTCGAGCACGCGCTCCACGCCCGGCAGCGTGCGCAGCAGTGCGGCGACCTCGGCTACCAGCTCGCCTCGCGCGACGTAGACGTGAGCGACCTGATGGTCCGCGACCGCGAACGCTTGCGAGGCACCGGCATCGAGCTGCTCACGTCCGAGTTCCTCCCGCACGGTGAGCAGTCCCGCCTCGCGGAGCGCGCGGTTGACGTGCACCGGCCGCGACACCTCGGTGATTCCGTACTCGGACAACGCTACCACCGCCGCACCCGCGCGGCGCGCGGCCTCGATCAACTCCCCGCACAGCGCGTCCACCGCCGCGACCTGTGCGGGTATCGCCGGGTGGGCGGGCCCGAGACGCTGCAGGTCGTAGTCGAGATGCGGCAGGTAGACGAGCGTCAGCGTCGGGCGCTCCCGCTCGAACACGCGCAGCGCGCTGCGCGCGATCCACTGCGTGGACTCGATGCCGGCCGCCGGGCCCCAGAACTTGAACAGCGGGAAGGGTCCGAGCTCGCGCTGCAGCTCGTCGCGCAGGCCCGCGGGCTGCGTGTAGATGTCGGGCAGCTTGCGCCCGTCCGCGGCGTACATCGGCCGTGGCGTCACGGTGAAGTCCGCGGTCGCATACATGTTGTACCACCAGAAGAGCTTGGCGCAGCTGAACGACGGGGCGCGCCGCTTCGCCGCCTCCCAGACCTTCTCTCCCGCGACCAGCCGGTTCGACTGCCGCCACAGCCAGATCTCGGCGAGATCGCGGAAGTACCAGCCGTTGCCGACGATGCCGTGGTCGCGCGGCAGCAGGCCGGTGAGCAGCGTGGACTGCACGGTCGTGGTCACCGCCGGCAGCACCGTGGTGAGCGGACGCATTCCACCCTGTGCCGCCAGCGCGCGCAGGTTCGGCGCATGCGCAAGCAGCGCCGGCGTCATGCCCACGACGTCGAGGACCAGGGTACGTCTCACGTTGCGGTGCCTCGCGATTCGTCCCGGTTGGCGCCGCCGGGTGGGCGCAACTTGCCGCGCAGCTCACGCACCGTGCCGGAGCCGGTGGCGAACATGCAGATGCGCAGCTCCTCGAGCACGTCCTCGACGAGGCGCACGACCGCGCCCTCACCCGCGTGTGCGGCAACCAGGAACGGCCTTGCCATGGCGCCTATGTCTGCGCCGAGCGCGATGGCCTTGGCGAGATCTATGCCGCTGCGCAGACCGCCGGACGCGACGAGCAGGAGATCGGGAGCGGCCCGCCGCACATTCAGGATCGACTCGCTGGTGGGGATGCCCCATTCGCCAAACGCGAGGCCGAGCTCCTTTGCGTGGTCATTTCGCGCGCACCAGGCCTCGACCTTGGCCCAGGACGTTCCGCCGGCTCCGGAACAGTCGATGCCGGCGACACCGCAATCGACCAGGCGCCGCGCGGTCGCCTCGCTCATGCCGAAGCACACTTCGCGGGCGTAGACGGGAACACCCTCGGCGGCGAGGTCGCGACAAATCACAGCAAGGCGCTCCGCCACACCACGAAAGTCTCGGTCGCCGCCCTGCACCGCCTCCTGCATCGCGTTGAAGTGCACGAACAATGCGTCGGCGCCGATCATTGCGATGGCACGCCGCGCTTCGTTCGCACCGTAGCCGCGCGCGATCTGTCCCGCGCCCAGGTTCGCGAACAGCGGCACGTCCGGCGCCACGTCGCGCACCCGGAAATACTCGGCGCGTTCGGGCGATTCGAGCGCGACGCGCTGGCTGCCCACGCCCATCGCGAGCCCGAAGCGCTCGGCCACCGCCGCCAGCCGGCGGTTGATGGCCTGGCCGCGTGCCGTGCCACCGGTCATCGGCGCGATCATCAATGGCGCACGCAGCGCTCGCCCCGCAATGCTGGTCGAGAGGTCGAGTTCGGCCAGGGAGAGCTCCGGCAGCGCCTCGTTCACAAACCCGTAGCGCTCGAGTCCCGTCGTCTGCCGGTATTCCACGGACTGCTCGAGGCAGACGTCGATGTGACGCTGCTTCGCTTCCGGATCGCGGACCGGGTCGTCCAAGCGGGTCTCCTGCTCGCGGAAGATATGGGCTCCTGCTACCACGCGACGGCAACCGATGCGACGACGTTGCGCCCAGGTTCGTTCACGCCCGAGCCGTGCACCCTGTAATCCTCGTCGGTCAGGTTCTCGACCGCCAGCGACAGCGTGGCACGATCGGCGACCCGCCAGTTCGAGCGCAGGTTGAACACCGTCCACGCCGGCGTGCCGCCCGGGGGAATCCGCTGAGTGTCGGCAATGTCGCGGCTCGAGAGCTTGTCCTGCTCGTCGGCATGCTCGACCAGCGCCTCGAACTCGAGTCGCGGCCCGGGCATGCTCCAGCGCGCACCAAGGCGCCAGGCCGGCGGCGCGAGCAGGTCGATCGGTTCCGCCACCGGCCGCGCATGCGGGCCCGACGGGAAGGCATCGGCTTCCCCGTCGAGCCAAGAGCCCTCCGCGAACAACAGCAGGTCACGCGTTGCCCGGTAGGAAACCTGTCCCTCGATGCCCATCACCCAGGAGTCGGCGGCATTGGCCTTGGTGACCACCGTGGCGTTGTTGACGGCGTCCCCGGTCGGCGCCCGCACGATCACGTCGCTGCCATCGGTGCGGAACCACGCGGCCTGGAAGGACCAGCGATCGTTGACGAACTTCGCGCCGAATTCGTAACCGAGGAAGGTCTCCGGATCGAGACCGGGCGACGGGATCTCGAGCTCGCCGGAGCGCGCGGTGTCGAGGCGCGTGAGGTCGGACAGATTCGGCGCGCGGAAGGCCTGCGACACCGCCGCATACAGCATCCACGGGCCGTCCACCACCGGGAAATACGCCAGTCGTGCGCTGGCCGAAAAATTGTCCCAGTCGTCGTCGAGCGAGTAGACCTCGAAGGTCAACGGATCTTCGACTTCTTCGGCATCCATCGACGCCCAGGTGTAACGCGCCGCCAGTGTCGCGGTGACGTGCGTGCCGAGCGGCACCATGCCCTGCGCGAACAGGCCGCCGAGGTCGTAGGTGGCGTCGTCCGCGACCGGACCCTGTGCGTGGGAGCGCCGGATCGAGCCATCCGCGTTGAACTCGACGTTGTAGCTCGCGACCTCGTCGTGATACCAGTCGGCACCGTAGACGAGCTGCACGTCGCCCCACTTCTTCTCGAGCTGCGCCATCAGCCCCGTCGTGTACACGTCGAAGCCCAGCTGGTCGGAGCGCAGGTTGGAGCGCAGCCGGTACGTGTCCTCGCTCTGCTGCTGATACGACACGCTCCCGCGCAGCGTATCGGCGATGGCGCCGAGGCCGTCGTGGCGCAGCTGCAGGTAGCCGAGCTGGCGCTGCTGGTCGAAGGAGAGCTCACGGTCGGTGCCGACCGTCGTGCCTTCCCAGCTGATGCCGTAGATCGTGCGGTGGGTGCGCCAGGCGTCGTCCTGGTCCACGTACTGGTAGCCGGCGATCAGCGTGGTCTCGTCGCCCAGGTCGTACTCGACACGCACGTCGGCGGCGTCTTCTCCATAGCCGGTCTTCTCCTGCCGACCGACGTCACTGCCACCCTCGAGGTCGCCGAAATCCTTGTACGAATACCCGCCGAGCATCCGCAACCCGTCACCCTTCCAGCCCGCCTCGGCGCGCGCGACGTTTGAGTTCTCGGCACTCGAGTAGCGGTACAGCGCCCTCGGTGTGAAGCCGTCGGGCCGCGCCTCGAGATCGGACAGCACGTTCACCACGCCGCCGATCGCGTCGCTGCCGTAGAGCACGGAGGCCGGGCCGCGCGCCACCTCCACGCGGCCCATCGAGTAAGGGTCCACGGTATTCCAGTACTGGTTCGGGCCTTCGCGGAAGACGGAATTGTTCAGCCGGATGCCTTCGACCAGGAGGACGTTGCGGAATCCCGTGTAACCGCGAATGAAAGGCGAGCCTTGTCCGTAGGAGGTCTTCTGCACGGAAACGCCCGGCAGCTCGGACAACACCTCGGGCAGCGTGCGCGACTGGTAAAGCGACTGAACGGTCGCGGCGTCCGTGGTCGAAACCAGCGCCGGTACCTCGAACGAGCGCATCGGGAGGCGCGTCGCTGTAACGACAAGCTCCTCGAGCGACGTGGCCTCGTCGATCGGCGGGTTCGTCTCGGCCCACAACGTGGCGGGCGGAAAAGGCGAGGCCGCGGCCAAGGCAAGCAGGACTGCGCGACGGATGCCGGCCTGGCAGATCCTCAACTCCAAGGTCTCGTCCCTCCAACGATCACCAGAGGGAACGGCGCGATTGCACCGTGCGACTCCGGCTGGATCGGACCCGGTCGCGTGCAGCGACGCGACCGGGCCCGGCTTTCAACCGCTGTCGAGGGACGGGAGGGACCGCGCCCCGCGAGACCTCGGGGTCGGCAGGTTCGGGGGGAACCGGCCTCGAGGCGGCGTCCGCGGCAGGACGCCCTTGCGCAGAACATGAAGCAATCGGCGTGCCAGCCGGGGCCAATCCGCCGACGGGTGCGGATTGTTTCGGTGCCTCATGGAGTTAGGTCCGAGGGCGCCGCGACGTCCAAGACGACCACCTCGAGCCTTCTGTCAGGAATCGCGACGATCCGCTTGGGGAACGGCGCCACCGATCCGACATAAAGCCTTGTCTCAGCTTCGGAAAATGATGCTGACGGGAATCGGTCAGCCGCTGGCCGGAATTCAGTCAGGCTCCAGGCCGGGTTGGAGCCGGGCCCGGAAGGTGCTCCGGTTCAACCCGAGCAGGCGCGCCGCCGCGACCTGGTTGCCCCCGGTGGCCGAGAGCGCCGCGTCCACCAGCGAGCGCTCCAGCCGCTCCATGGCCAGCTCGTGCACTGGCAGCGGTTGATCCGAGCGCCCGGCCGCCTCGACCAGCCGCTGGCCGACCGAGGCCAGCACGTCGGCGAGGCGCTCGACCTCGGAGCGCACCTCATCGCCGGCGTCGGCGTCGAAACTGAGGTCGTGCACGGTCAGCACGGATCCGCGCGCCGCAAGCACCGAACGCTTGATGAGGTGCTCGAGCTCGCGGACGTTGCCTGGCCACGCGTGCGCTTTCAGCCGTTCGAGCGCAGCCTGCTCCACGGAGTGGATCGAGGTGCCGGCCTCGCGGTTTGCGCGCCTCACCAGCGCCTGCACCAGCTCCGGGATGTCCTCGAGCCGCTCGCGCAGCGGCGGTACCACGATCGGGACAGTGTTGATGCGGTGGTAGAGATCCTCGCGGAACTCGCCCGCCGCCACCGCCGCTGCGAGCTCGCGATTCGAGGCGCACACGAGCCGCGCACGGAACGCCTGCGGCGCAACGCTGCCGACACGCTCGAAGCTGCGCTCCTGCAGGACGCGCAGCAGCGTGCCCTGCAAGTGCAGGGGCAACTCCGAGATCTCGTCGAGGAACAGCGTGCCGGCGGCTGCGGCCTCGAAGCGTCCGATGCGCGCGAACTTGGCGTCCGTGAATGCGCCGCGCTCGTGGCCGAACAGCTCCGACTCGATCAATTGCTCGGGAATCGCCGCGCAGTTCACCGCCACGAACGGCTCGCGCGCGCGCGCGCCCGACTCGTGAATGGCGCGCGCGACGAGTTCCTTGCCGACGCCGCTCTCGCCCTGCACCAGCACCGCGAGGTCGTTGTCGGCGAGACGCACGATCAGCTTGAACAGCGCCTGCATCGGCGCGCTCTGGCCCACGAGCCGCGGCCGCGGATCGGCGTCCTCGCCTACCGGCGTGGTCGCCGACGCCGGCGCGGGCGCGTGCAGCGCACGGCGGAGCACGCTGCGGATCTGTGCGAGGTCCAGCGGCTTGCCGAGGTAGTCGAAGGCCCGGTTGCGCAGCGCCTCGGCGGCGGTCTCGAGCGTGCCGTAGGCCGTCATCACGACGACCGGCAGCTCCGGCGCGATGCGACCGACCTCCTTCAGCACCTCGAGGCCACCCATGCCCGGCATGCGCACGTCCACGAAGGCGAGATCGGGCGACTGCTCGCGCACCAGCAGCAGCGCTTCCTCGCCCGTGGAGGCGACCAGTGCGGTGTGCCCCTCGGCTTCGAGCAGCACGCGGAACGCGTCGCAGATGGAGCGCTCGTCGTCGGCGACGAGGATTCGGGCCATGGCTCAGGGCTTTCCGTTGGAGGGTTCGTTCGCGGCCTGCAACGGTATCGCGAGCACGAAGCGGGCGCCACCGAGTGCCGCACTGCGCTCGATGCGCAGCTCGCCGCCGTGCGCGGCGGCAACGTCGCGGCACACGACGAGCCCGAGGCCGAGGCCGAACGGCTTGGTGCTGACCGGGTCGGTCTGCAGCGTCGCGCGCAGCTCCCCGCTCACGCCGGGACCCGAGTCCTCGACGGCGACGAGCGCGCGCTGCGCCGGCGCCTCGAGCTGCGTGCGCACGCAGAGCCTGCCGCCGCGCGGCATCGCGTCGGCAGCATTCACGACCAGGTTCAGCAGCGCCTGGCGCAGCCGCGCGCGATCAGCGTTGAGCCCGGGCACACCGACACAGTCACGCTCCACCGTGATACCGCGATGCTCGAGAGAGGGTTGCATCAGGTCGAGCACGTCACCAACCAGTTCGGAAAGGTCCACCGGCCCGGTCGAAAGTGGCTGTTCGCCACCGAGCATCAGTGTCGAGGACACCAGTAGCTCGAGGCGCTGCACCTCGGCGAGCAGCTGTTTCATGCGAGCGGCTTCGCGCGGGTCCGCGCGCTCGGCCAGCAGCTGCAGGTGCAGCTTGATTCCCGTGAGCGGATTGCGGATCTCGTGCGCAAGCCGCGCCGACATGTCGCCGAGCGCGGCGAGGCGGCTGCGCGAGGCGAGCCGCGATTCGTAATCCGCGAGCCGCACGACCATGGCATTCAGGGATTCCGCGAGGGCACGGATCTCCTCGCCGCTCGCCAGTTCGAGGCGCTCCTCGCGCTCGCCCGCCGCGATGCGGTTCGCGAAGGCAGAGAGTTCGCCGAGCGGACGCGTGATGCCGCGAACCAGCGTGAGCAATAGCGCGGCGAGCAGCAGCGCCGCCGCGAGCATGGCGATACCGAGTGCTAGCGCGGCACGGCGCGCGGCGCCCTGTGCATCCGCCAGCGGCACGACCGCTACCAGCGCGGCGTAACGGGGATCGTGCTGCGCCGCAATCGGCTCGTAGACGGCGATCGCCGGTGAGGGCTGCTCGAACCGCACCGGCGGTACATCATGGCCCGGGTTCACGACGAACTGCCCGAGCGATGCCTCGAGTGCCGCGCCGACTTCGGGCGAAGTGGCGAGTGCGACCTTGCCGGCGCGGTCGACCAGCACGAAGTCCGCCTGCTGCATCGCCGCGAGACGGCGCAGCAGCTCCGGCGTGTAGGGCAGCCCCGACGCAGCGAGCACGCGTGCGGCGTTGCGCGACTGGCGCTCGACGCGTTGCTCGAGCGACTGGCTCACGATGCCCACGCCGATCGCCCACGCGGCCAGCATCGCCAGCATCAGCGGGCCGAGCAGGGCGAGCGTCAGGCGCCAGTACAGCGACGGTCGGTAGCGCACGTGGTGATCGTACGCCAGGCGAACGTCAGGAAACTTTCCACCGTTGCGCGCCGCGAACTGGACGGACCACCCGCGAACGGCCGGGCCAAAATCGAGAAGTTGGTCCGATCGGACCACGGCGCGGCCTTTGAAATCCATTGCCGAGAGAATGTCGAGGTCCCGCGGATGGCCTCCAGGCTGAGGCCGCTATGGAGTAAGGGGAAACACCTACAGGCGGCTACCCGAGGTCGAACGTTCAGACGACCGAATGTCGGCTTCTTTTACAGATTGCGGTGTACAGGCGGGTCAGGTTCAGGCAAGTCATTGAATCGAGGCCCTTTAGCATGGTGGCACGAGATATGCAAGTAGCCCGGTGCATCCATACAACTGTCGCGGATCCGGTCTCCGGGGGGAGTCCGTCCGACGGCAGCATGGCTCGGAGGGACAACATGATGTTCAGAGGTATTTTCATTAGAGCGTTCGCCGGGGCAGCGGCAGCGCTGTCTCTTGCGGCAGCGCAAGCGCAGACCATCACGCCCTTCGAGCAGGACGTGAACGACGCGATCGACGACGGCATTGCCTACGCACGTGCGCAGAACTGGTTCACGACCTACCAGAATGGCGGCGGGCTAGTGCTTCTGGCGCTACTCGAAAAGACGGGCGACGAGGGGTACGACGGGCTCAGCGCGGCCGACAGGACGCTGGCTCGCCAGGCCGCCTGTATCCTCATCGACGACAGCAGCTTCGGCGACCGGAGCAGCTTCTATTCCTACTACGATGGGCAGGTCATGATGGCGCTGTCCGTGTACGCGCAGACCGGTGGCCCGAACGTGCCCGGCGAAGTGTTCGGGAGCTACAACTGCGCGGCTCGCAGCGTGCGCGACACGATGAACAAGGTCGTGGACCGCACCCTTGCCGCACAGACCCCGGGCACGCCCGCACTCAATGGGGCGGCTGGCTACTGGGGATACACGGGCAACGGCTATGACTCTTCAACCACCCAGCTGACCGCTGCGGGCCTGGGGGCGGCCAAGTCCTTCTACACCAATGCTGGTGAATCGGCCGACAAAGACCGCGTGCCGCTTATTACCACTGCCCTCAACCTGACCTCGGCTGCATACGCGGTGAACGGAAAAGACGACACCGGCAGCTACTGCAACGACACCTGCGACCCATCCTCCAAGGGACAAAGGTGCTGGGGGCACGGTTACCAGAGCTACTACAGCAGCTACAACAACAGCAATCAGCAGACCGCGTCGGGCACATGGCTACAGCAACTTGGGGCCGGCAAGAACGTCAATGATCCGGCGATCCAGAACTATCTGCGCTGGCTTCAGAACAATTACGCCTACAGCACCAACATCAACTATTACAACTATCCCGCGGCGTACTTCTATTATCTGTGGTCCTCGGCCAAGGCCTACGGAATCATCGAGAACTCGGGCGTCACGCCGGCGACCGGCAATGTCGGCCCGGCCGGCATGGGCACCCTGCCCGCCAGGGCGAGTTGCTCAGTCTCCGGCCTCAGCCGCGAAGCCAACCGAAACCCGGCCGTCGACCCGCGCCCGACACCGCGCGGTGCGGGTGGTAACGGCTACTACGCCGGTACCCCAAGGGGCTGGTACTACGACTACGCCTATCGGCTGATGGGCCTGCAGACGGCAGCCGGCCAGTTCCCGAACCCGAACGGAACCTGGAGCAACTCGGCCGACCACGCCTATGCGCTGCTGGTGCTGTTGCGCTCCCTCGGCGGCGCCTGCGTCGACTCCGACGGCGACGGCGAATGCGACGAGGAGGACAACTGCCCGGCGGTCGCCAACCCGAACCAGGCCGACCGTGACGGCGACGGCGTGGGCGATGCCTGCGACAACTGCCCGGACGTTGCCAACCCCAACCAGGAAGACTCGGATGGCGACGGCGTCGGTGACGCCTGCGAAGGCGGCCCGATCACCTGCGACATGGACGAGGACGGCGACATCGACAAGAACGACATCCGCGCCATCACGCGGCTGAAGGGACAGACGGTTCCGCCGGCTCCGGCCACCGCCGACGTCAACGGCGACAGGCGCATCACGGTCAACGACGCGCGCGGCTGCACGCTCCGGTGCAACCTGCCGAAGTGCGCCGTCGTGAACCCCGGCTAACAGGCCGTCACGGCGGACCGGCGGCAGCGCCGGTCCGCCCCTCCGGAAGCGGAGGCAGGGCGGAAACGAATACAGCAGGAATCAGAGGAACAAGATCATGCGCAGCGCAGTTTTCAACGTGTGTGCCGGCCTCGCGGCCGGACTGTTGCTGGTCGCGGCCCGACCGGCCGAGGCGATCAGCGTCACCTTCGAAGGCTTGCCGGCCAGCGTGACCGCGGGCGACAACTTCGATGTCGACGTCGTGGTCACCGGCATCGTCGACGAGATCATCTCGGCGTGGGACATCGACGTCGCTTTCGACTCGACCGCGCTGGACAGCGTCGGCGTCTCGTTCTTTGGGGCCGAGTGGGGTGGTGACCTCAACGACGCGTTCTACGACTCCAGCGTCGGGGACGGTCTGATCGACGCGTGGCTGGTGTCGCTGCTGAGCGACGCGGAGCTCGCCGCGGCCCAGTGCCCGGCTGGCGTCTGCGGCCCGACGCTACGCCTCACGACGCTCTCGTTCTATGCTCTGACCGACGGCGCGCCACAGCTCAGCCTCGTGAACTGGGGCCCGTGGAACGACATCAAGTGCGAGGACAACCGGCAGTGCTTCCCGGTCAGCACTCCCGAGCCGGGCACGCTCGCGCTGCTGAGCGTCGGCCTCCTGGGCCTCGGCCTCGGCCGCCGTCGCGCCTGACGTATCGCGACTCAGGCCCGCGGTCCGCACGTCCAGTCAACGCGTCGGGCCGCGGGCTGACACTCCCGGGGCGATTGCCACCAACCGCCCCGTCTTCGAGCCGGACCCCGCGATGCCGAATTGGCTCCGCTACTTCCTCGCCTGCGCCATCACTATCGTGCTCCTGCCGTTCGTCGCGCTGGGCGCGGAGTCGGGCGGATACCGGCTCGCAGGCATAGTAGCGGCAGGCTCCGACTATCTCGCGATCCTTGAGCTGCCCGACGGCAGGCAGCAGCTCGTGCGTACTGGCAGTGCCGTCGATGGCGGCGGCCGGGTCGCGAAGATCGACGCCGGTAGCCTTCGGCTGCAGGTCTCCGGACGCACACTCACGCTCGCGCTCGACGGCTCGGGCGCGGCGCCTGTCGTGCCAACCGGTCTCGGAGTGGTTCAGGAGCAGTCCGACTTCGAGAACGAGATGATCCGGCGCGTGGACGCCGACGCGTTCAGCGACGCGGTGGGCCACGCGCACAACGCCGCCGCGCCGGCCGCGGGCGCGCCGACGCCAGGCAAGCGCTCCGACGCGGCGGCCGAGGCCGGCCGTCGCCTCGCCCCGGTGCTGAACCTGCCGCCCGACTCGCGCGTCACCGCGGTCAACGAGCTGCCCGTACACTCTGCCGAGCAGGCGATCAGGCTGATCGAGGACTCGCTGCAGGCGGGGGTCTCGCCCCGGCTGAACATCGAGCACGCCGGTGGGGCGTCGCGCGTCTACATGTCGCCCGAACGCTCGGGCGAACCGAAGTCCCCGTAGATATCCCCGGCACCGCTGGCGGGCGCGGAGAGTTCCGCGAACCGCGGCCGATCGGCCCCAAGACCGCTCGCCAGGCGCCGCATACCGTCGAGAACTTTCGCAGAAGCTGATGGTTGAGGTGCCGCCCCGCTTGACACGGCCTTGTACTTCAAGACTCCTCAACGGCGGCACGACATCGGCGCGGCCGTTCTCCAGCAAAAAAAGAACGACGCCGGCGAGTATCGTGTGTACCTGCAGGCGCTGGCGCCCTAACACGCCGCGGACGGCGCTCAGCTCGCCGTCCAGCCCGAGAACGCCACGACCGGCACGATCTCCATGTCGACGTAGGCGCGGAACGGCGCCTGGATGCGCTCCACGGTCGCGAGATCGGGCGCCTCGAGCAGCGAGTAGTTGCACGACTGATCCATCGCGGCCCACTCGCCCCTGATCGCCACGTCCGGCGGTATGCCTGCGTAGAACGCCTTCGCGAGCCCAGCGAGTTCGCCGTATTGAGCGGGCGTGAGGGTGCGCTTGGTTCGATTGGTGAGCAGGAACAGCATGTCAGCCTCCGTTTGCAGAACGACGACGGTGCAGCAGGCGCCACACGAGCCACGCCACCACAGGCAGCACCATCGGCAGCACGAGCCCGGGACCCAGCAGCTCGCCGGGAATCAGTGCCGCGCCGTTGAGCGAGAGCGCGCCTGCGTAGACAAGATTTCCCGAGCCGCAGGCGAGCAGAAACTGCGGCCAGCTCACGCGCGCAGCGCCCGCGGCAAACGCGACGGCTTCAGCGAGCACGGGCACTGGCCGGCTCAGGAACAGAACCGCGAGCGTAGGCGCCGTGGGCAGCGCCCGCGCACGATGCCGAAGCACGTACCGGCTGGCTGCAAACGCGAACACCTGTCCCGTCATCATGCCGAGGAACGCAGCAGCGAATCCCGGCAGGAAGCCGAGACGCGCACCGAGCATCGTGCCGACGATGCTCGAGGGAATCGGCAGCAGCGCGTCCGCGGCGAGCAGCCCGGCGCCCGCCAGCGCGAACACACCCGCGGCATCGTCCTTCGCCGACAACCAGCGCTCGCCGGGAAGCTCGCCGATTATGAAAAACGGCACGAGCGGAATGCACAGTGCTGCGGTAATAATAGCCAGCGGTCGTAGCGCCGGTCGCATCTGCGTGTCCCGATGTAGCGCGTGAACGATAGCAGCTCCGCGCATTGCAGGGGACTGGGAGGCGCCGCAGCTCGATCGCGGAAACAAGTGGGGAACGATCGCCATGCAGTCACTGGCCAGCTCGCCGTCGCTCAAGGTGCAGGTGATGTGCGAGGGCATCCGCTACAGCGATGCGCTCGGCAGCGCCGCGCTGCACTCGATGCCGAACTATTACCCATACCGCTTCAAGGCCGGTGAGCACGATCCCACCGGCAAGGGCACGGCCACGATTCCCTACCTCATCAACCTGCGCGACGGAACCGAGATCCGCATCCTCGGCAGCGGCGACTCGCCCTGGCACGTCGAGGGCGATCGCGAGCGTGGCTACGTGCTCGTCGACGATCGCAGCGGCCACAGCGTACCGGTCGAGTTCGAACCCCTTCGCGCGTGGATGACGCAGACCACGGCCGACGGCCTGCCCTTCCCGCAGGCCGGCGTCACCACGCACGGCGACATGCTGGTGATCAACGTCGCGCCCGGCTGCGAGTACTTCCTGCACAAGGAGAACGGGCACTCGATGCGCTGTGCGTTCTGCGCCTACGGCGCGCCGGACGAGCGCACCGCGCACCTGGGCCAGAGAACAGGACAGGTCGAGATCCCGCAGCGCACGCTCGAGCGCATGCGCGAGGCGCTCGATGCGGTCACGGGCCAGACCGAGATCCGGCACATCTACCTCGTCGGCGGCTCGCTCACGGACTGGCGCAAGGAAGCCGAGCGCTTCCTGCCGCTCGCACGCTTCGTCAAGCAGGCGAACCGCCGCGGCATCCCGGTGGCGCTCGGCTCGGGCGCACTGCCCGACGACTGCCTCGAGCAGTTCCGCAGCGAGGAACTCGTCGACTACGTGTGCTTCAACCTCGAGATGTGGTCGGAGCCGCTGTTCGCGAAGGTCTGCCCGGGCAAGAACCGCTACGTGGGTTATGCGCGCTGGATCGCCTCGCTCGAGACCGCTGTGCGTCTGTGGGGCCGCGGCCGCGTTTACTCGGCGATGGTGGCGGGCATCGAGCTTGAGCCCGAGCACGGCCTCGACTGGGAGCAGGCCGCGCGCACCGCGCTCGAGGGAGCCGATGACCTCTGCCGTCGAGGAATCATCCCGGTCTACTCGCTGGTGTGGCCGGTGGGCGGTCGTGATCGACCCGACTACCACGCACGCATCCGTCACTACTTCGAGACCCTGGTCGACGGCTATCGCGACATCCGCCGTCGTCACGGGCTCGAGGTAGAGGAAGGATTCATGTGCCATCGCTGCGCCTACATGCAGCTCGAATGCGACGTGGACCGCGCGCAGGGCAAAGCCGCATGAGTTCGCAGCCGCAAGGCGGCGCGGCGCGGCCCGACCCAGCCGCACTGGTGCGCCTGAGCACCGCGTTCTGGGACAGCCAGGTGCTGCTCACCGCGAACCGCCTGCAGCTGTTCGACGTGTTCAAGGATACGCCGCGTACGCCGGATGAAGTGGCCGCCGGGCTTGGCCTCGATCCGCGCGCGACGACGCTGTTCCTGCGCGCTTGTGTCGGCCTCGGCCTGCTCGAGGAGCAGGGCGGCCGCTACGCGAACTCTCCCGCTGCCGCAGCGTTTCTCGTCACGCGCAGCCCGGCGTATCTCGGTGGCGCGATGCGCTACAGCGACCAGCTCTACTCGACCTGGGGCCAGCTCGAGCAGGCGCTGCGCAGCGGGCGGCCGGCGCTGGCGGCGGAGGCCTATCTCGGCGACGACATCGAGCGCACGCGCACCTTCGTGCACGCGATGCACGGTCGTGCGCTCGGCATCGCACGAGTGCTCGTGGAGATTCTCGATCTCGGCGGCCGGCGCTCTATGCTCGACGTCGGTGGTGGCCCCGGCACGTATTCCATCCTGCTCACCGCGAAGCACCCGGGTCTGCGCTCCGAGGTCATCGAGCTGCCGGGCGTGGCTGCGGTCGCGCGCGAGATCGTCGCGGCGGCGGGCGCGGCCGATCGCGTCGAACTGCGGGACGGCGACTATCACGACTCGGACTTCGGCCATGGCCACGACGTCGTGCTGATGTCGGGGATGTTCCATCGCGAGACGCCGGACGCCTGTCGCCGGCTGATCGAGCGCGCCTGGCAGTGTCTCGAGCCGGGCGGCCTGCTCGCCGTGAGCGATGTGTTCACCGATGCGGGCGGCACATCGCCGCCATTTGCGGCGATGTTCGGGCTCAACATGATGCTCACCGCGCCGCACGGCGGCGTGCATGCCGATGCCGACGTGCGCGCGTGGATGGGCGAGCGCGGCTTCAACGACCTGCGCACCACGCCGCTGCCCCCGCCGATGCCACACCGCGTGGTAACGGGGGTGAAGCCGTGAGGCTCGTGCCTGCGTCCGTCGTGCTCGCGGCAGTGGCTGCGCTGCCGCTCGCTGTCGTCGGCGAAGCAAATGCGCAGGCCACGCCCGCGCCCGCCGCGACCCCGGCACCGCCGGCGACTTCCGGGTCAGCGCCGGCGCCCGTCGGCGAACTGAAGCCATTGGGTGGCGACCGCTACCAGATCGGACGCATCGTGCTCGACAAGAAGGCCCGCCGCTTCACGGTGCCCGGTCGCGTCCACGTGCTCGGGAAACCGCTCGAATACCTCGCGACCTCGCCGGGCGGCATGAAGGAATACGAGACGCTGCTCGAGGTGGACGCGAGCGGCAGCGAGTTCAACCTCGCCTGCATCCTGCTCGGGCTCGAGCGCGACCCGAAGCAGGGACCGTACTGGCAGTTCAGCCAGGATCCGCTCAGCGGTCCGCGCGTCGAGATCCGCGTCGCGTGGCAGGACGGCGGCAAGCGACGCGAGGTGTCGGCGGCCGAAGCATTGCTCGACCCGAAGGACCCCACCAAGCCGGAGTCAGTCGAGTGGGTCTACATGGGCTCGCTGATGAACCCCGCGGACGGGCTGTTCGCGGCCGACGTCACGGGCACGCTCGCCGGTTTCGTTCACGACGCGAACAGCATCATCGAGTCCGTGTACGGGCTCGGCATCGGCGCCTACGGCTCGGTGAGCGGCAATCCGGACAAGCTACCGCCCGAAGGCGCGCCCATCGAGTTCATCGTCGAGATCCCGCGCGGGACGTCCCGGCCGGCGAAGCCATGAACGGGACGACTCTGGCGGCAGGCGGGCCGGCTGCAGGGACGGCGCCGCGGGGGAGCAGACCGGCGGTCGCGTCGTTCGCAGCACTCGCGCTCACCGCGCTGCTCGTCATCGCCGCGATGGGCGCGTACTCCTCCGACCTTCAGGGCTCGGCCCGCCTCGTGCTCATCACGTCCGTGATCGCCGTGCTGTCGCCACTGTTCTGGCCCGGTCGGGCAGCCTCCTCGCGGGCCACTGCCTGGCGCACTCTCGGCTGGTCGCTCGGCGCGATGCTGCTGGCGGCCATCGCAGCACTCAGTGTCGGCAGCACGCCGCACATCGCGTCCGCCTGCGTGATGCTGCTGCTCATCTGCGTCACTACGCTGGGCGCCGCCGCATGGGCCGAGTCGCTGCTCGCGCGGCGCGGCGCGGATATGGCTTCCGCTCGCAATGCCTCCGCCTGGCTCGCGACGGCCTTGCTCGCAGTCCCGGCGGCCGCTCCGCTGTGGCTCGGCCCGGCTGCGGAACTGGCCGCCGCCGAGCGCCCGCGGGCGCTCGCCGCCGTCGTGGCGGTGAGCCCGCTCACTCACCTTGCGATCGCGAGCGGCAACGACCTGCTGCGCAACCAGTGGTTCTACCAGCACTCCAATCTTGCCGGCCTGCGATTCGACTATCCGCGGCTGGTGCCGGTCTTTGCAGGCTACGCAGCGCTGTCGCTCGTGCTCGTCGGTGTGCCCGCCGGCGCACGGTCGCCGCGCGCATCGGACTTCAATTCAACGTCATCCAAGGAGCAAGTGCCATGATCAAGAAGGTGCTGGTGGCATCACTCGCCGGCCTGATGTTGAACTCGCCTGCCTCGCACGCCGCCGACGCCATGGATCCCGCGTTGCGCGAGAAGGCGCGCCGCGCGGTGGATGCGGGCCTGCACTACCTGCGCGGCCAGCAGCAGCCCGACGGTTCCGTCATGAACTCCGTCGGCATCACTGCGCTGTCGCTGCGCGCGTTCCTCGAAGCCCATCGCGGCTACAACGAAGGCGACGGCGCGTTCATCACCAAGCAGGTCGAGTACCTGCTCAGCAAGGTGAACGACGACGGCTCGATCTGCGAATCACTGCAGAACCGCGCCTACAACACGGCCGTGGCGCTCAACGCGCTCGCCGCCACCAAGAACCCGAAGTACGCGGACACGATCGCGGGCGGCCGCAAGTTCCTGCTCGGCCACCAGATCGACGAGGCCGAGGGCTACAAGCCTGATCATCGCTACTACGGCGGCATCGGCTACGGCGGCGACGAGCGCCCCGACATGTCGAACACTTACCTCGCGCTCGAGGGTCTGAAGGCCGCGGCCACCGATCCCAAGGACCCGGTGTGGCAGCGCGCAATGGTGTTCGTGAGCCGCTCGCAGAACCGCAGCGAGAGCAACGACCAGCCCTGGGCCGGCAACGACGGCGGCTTCGTCTACATGCCCGGCTGGAACCCGCCGGAGTTCGCCAACGGCACCAACTCCTACGGCGGCATGACCGCGGCAGGCCTCATCAGCCTGCTGTTCGCCGGCACTGAAAAGAACGACCCGCGCGTCCAGGCTGCCTACCAGTGGATGACGAACAGCTACACGCTCGACGTGAACCCGGGCACCAACACCAAGCACGGCCTGTTCTACTTCTACAACGCGTACGCGAAGGTAATGGCTGCGTATGGCGTGGACGAATTCGTCGACGGCAAGGGCCAGAAGCGCAACTGGCGCAACGAGCTCGCGGCCAAGCTCGTGAGCCTGCAGAACCCGGACGGATCCTGGGTCAACAAGGAATCGAACAAGTGGTGGGAAGACAAGCCGCCGCTCGTCACGGCCTGGACCGTCATCGCCCTCGAGCACGCGCTGAAGTGAGGCGGGATTGCGCGCCCTGCGATCCGCAGTCTTCGCGCTGGCACTCTGCGGCGCGGCGACCGCAGACGCTGCGGCGCAGGTCGAGCTGACGCCCGCCTGGGGCGGCTGGAGCCGGCCGGACCGCGTGACGGAAATCGCGGTGCGCGTGCAGACCGACTCCGCGACGCGCGGCGCCGTCGAAGTCCTCTCGGGCAAGCAGTCCCTGCGTGCAGCGCTCGAGCTCGCGGCCGGCGACTCGCGCCGCTTCGATCTCACCGTGCCCGCCGCGGCGACTGTCGAGGCCGCGATCGCGCTCGAGGGCCGGCCGAGGGATGAGCGCGCGATCGCGCTGTCGCTGTCGGAGTCGCCGCTGCTAGCCGTCGCACTCGCCGACGGCGGGGGTGCGCAGCTGACGGGCTTCCACGCAGTGACCGTCGGCGCGAACGACCTGCCGCGAGGCGTCGCCGCCTACGCGAGCGTCGACGCGGTCGTGATCGACGGCACCACCCTGCGGGCGCTGGAGCCGACCCAGCTCGTCGCGCTGATCGGCCACGCGGCGGCCTGCGGCCGGCTGGCGCTGGTCGCGCCCGCGCCGGACGCACAGCGCCTGCTCGAGGGCTCGGCGGGCTGCGGTGCACGCACGCTGGTAAGCGCCGACTCACCGCAGGCAGCCATCGAGAGCCTCGCCGCGACGCTTGCGAATCCGGCCACGACGCCCGCCTCCACGGCAGATCTCTCCTCGCTGCTGCGCCCGGAGACGTCTGCGTGGCCACGCATGGTCGCGGCGCTCGCGGCGACCTTTGCGATCATGTCGCTCGCGTTGCTGCTCACGGCCTCGACTCGGGTGCTGCTCATCGTACCCTTGCTCGCCACGCTGGCGATCGGGCTGCTGCTGCGTACCGGCGAGCCGCGCACGCGACTCGTCGTCTGGGCCGAGGCCGCACCCGCCGTACGCGTGGCGCAGTACCGCGCGTGGCAACAGGTCGCGGGCACGGCCCGCGGCGATCTCGGCGTCCCGGTGCTGGCCGGCCTCGGTCAGCCGCAAGCCTGTGACGCGCAGCGACCCGTGCAGTTCGAGGTCGATGCCGCCCGAGGACGACCGACGGGTGCGCTGTTCGCAGGGCGCCTCTTCGACACCGTCGCCGTGTGCTACTCGGGCAATTTCCCGGTGATGCGTGCTGTGCGTGTCACGCCGCTCGCGGGTGGTGCCGTGGAGATCCGCAACGACGGCGCGCTGGCCTGGCCAGCGGCCAGCTTCGTCGCCACAGGCGGCGTCCAGCCGCTGCCTGCGCTGGGACCCGACATGACGGTCACGCTGCAGACCAGCGATGGCCAGCCACCGCAGGACGCCGCGCAGCGCGCGGCACTGACGCGCACGCCTTACGGCGGTTACGCGGTACTCTGGCCACTGGCGCTCGACACCGTCACCGACGCCCCGGTGGCATCGGCCGCGTGGCTGCTCGTGCCGATCGAAGGGCCGACGTGAGCGAAGCAGTGCATACGAGGCTCGGGCTGCTGACCGGACTGCTCGTCGCAGCGACCGCGGCGACGTGGTGGCTCGGGGCCACGCGACTGTCGCTGGTCCAGGCGGGCAGCACCGACGCCGTCGCCGGCAGCGCGCTGGTCGGGCTGTGGCTCGCGCGCGCCGCACTGCTGCCGCCATTCGCGTTGCGGGCCGGTGCTGCGCAGGGCGCACGGGCCGCACTCGTGGCCGCACTTGCGTTCGTCATCGCGGCCTGGCCGGTGGTGCTGCCCGCGGCACACGCGAGCACGATGCCGGCCTCGCGCCTGTTGCTCGCCGAGGCGCTGCTGCTCGGGGGCAGCGCGCTGCTCGCGGCCGTCGGCGCCGGGCTGCGCAGCTTGTTCCGCTCGATCGACGACGCGCTCGCCATCGCAACGATGCTCGGTATCGCCATCGCGGTGGCGACGTGGACCTGGGGAGGCGCGTGGACGAGAACGCTGTCGTGACCGGGCGCGATGCCAGTGCCGCAATCGAGTCGCTGATCGGCGATGTCCGGCGAGCGCTGTGGCTCGAGCAACTCAAGCGCGCCGCGCGTGCGGCGCTATGGGCGTGGGCCTTGATCATGGCCCTCGCCGCGATCCTGCACGCGCTGACGGGACATCCGGGACTCGCGATCGCACTCACGATCGGCGGCATCGCGTGCGGCGTCGCGCTCGCGGCGGCCACGGCGCGACGGCCGGACGTCGCGGCCGCGGCACTGCACGCCGACCGCCGCCTCGGTGGTCAGTCGGCGTATTCGACCTGGCTCGAGGCGCGCGTGACCGAGGCAGCCCGCCTCGGCACGCCGGCCGGACAGCGGCTACTGGAATGGACCGCGGCCACCGTGCCGTCGAGCCGGCTGGTGCTCGGTCGGCAACGCTCGCCCTGGCAACTGCTGCGACCCGCAGCCGCGGCGGCCATCTGCACCGCAATGGCGATCGCGGTCACGACGCTCGGCAGCTCGCGACCCACTGCGTCGTCGGCGTCGGACGGGCAACCGAGCCGCCGCTCCGTGACCGCCGACACGGCGAAGCTGGACGAGGCCGCACTCGCCGAGACGCTCGCCACCGAACTCTCCACACCAGACGGTCGCGTCGACACCGCCAGGGGCGGCCGCGATCAGGAGCGCTCGAACGACGGAGGTGGCTCCGCCTCGCCTTCGCCCGGGAATCCGCAGGCGCTGGCCGCGGAGGACTCGGAGAACCTGCGACGCGAAGCCGACGGCTCGACGGCGGCGCCCGGCAGCGGCCGCGAGGCCGGCAGCACCCGCGACGACTCCACGCCCGACGCAGGCAGCCGCGCCGCAGCTGTCCCCATGCCGGTGCAGCGCCGCGACGTGAGCGGATCGGCGGACGACGGTGAGCACCTCGCAGACGACGAGCGCGTGGCAAGCTACGTTGACGAGCCCGGCGCCGGTGCGAGACCGGGCGCCACGATCGGTGCGGCCGCGGCCCGACCGCCCGCCGCGAGACGCGAGGCGCGGCTGTCGCCGGCCGAGACCGCGTACGTGGCGAGCTGGCGAGCGGACTCGCGTAATGCGATTCAGGAGCAGTGATGAACGATCGAACCGCCGGTGAAGTCGGCTTCGCGGAAGCACGCCGCAGACTGCTCGACGTGCGCGCGCTGCTCGACGGCGTGATCGTCGGGCAGCCGGCGCTGGTGACCGACCTCGTCACCGCGGTTTTCGCGGGCGGTCACGTGCTGCTCGAAGGCCTTCCAGGCCTCGGCAAGACGCACCTCGCGAAGGCGCTTGCGGCAGCCCTTGGCCTGCAGTACTCGCGCGTGCAGTGCACACCCGACCTCATGCCGGCCGACATGACGGGCGCCGAGGTCTACGCCACGACGCCCGGCGGAGCCTCCACATTCGTCTTCCGACCGGGCCCGGTGTTCGCGCAGCTCGTGCTGGTGGACGAGATCAACCGTGCGACGCCGCGCACGCAGGCGGCCCTGCTCGAGGCCATGCAGGAAATGCAGGTCACGCACGCCGGCGCCTGTCACCGACTGCCCTCGCCGTTCTGCGTCCTCGCCACGCAGAACCCGATCGAGCTCGAGGGCACGTACCCGCTGCCCGAGGCCCAGCTCGATCGCTTCATGTTCAAGCTCAAGGTGCCCTTCCCGGACCGCGACTCGCTGCGCGCGCTGCTCGACGTGTCGCTCGATCGCGAGCCGGCCGACACGCTGTCGGCCATTGCCACCCCGGACGACGTGCTCGCGGTTGCTGCGACCTGCCGCTCGGTGCTGCTCGCGGAGCGCTGCAAGCAGGCGGCCGTGAACCTGGTGCTCGCCACGCAGCCCGACGCCGCCGACGCCGCACCCGCTGCACGACAGCACCTGCGCTACGGCGCAAGCCCGCGCGCCCTGCAGTCACTGGTGCGCGCCGCGCGCGTCCGTGCCGTGATGTCGGATCGCCCGCACGTGGATGTCGCAGACCTCGAGGCGGTTGCGCTGCCGGTGCTGCGCCACCGCGTTCTGCTGCGGCTCGAGAGCGAGCTCGACGGACTCGACGCAGACGCCGTGCTGGCGTCGGTGCTCGGCGAATGGCGCAGCCGGACCTGAACTCCGCGACGCTGCCCGCTCAGTCCGAGCTGCAGGCTTTCGCCCGCACCGCCGCGCACCTGCTCGCCGAGCGGCGCGTGCGCGCGCCCGGCGCGCGCGTGGTGAAGCGACGGGCCGGCGTCGGCATGCAGCACCTCGACCACCGCGATTACGTCCCGGGCGACGAAGTCCGTCACATCGACTGGCGGCAGACCGCGAGACGCCAGCGGCCAATCGTGCGGCAATTCGAGTCCGAGACCGCCTCGGAGTGGACCGTGCTTCTCGACCTGAGTTCGTCGATGGCCATGCACGGCGCATCGAAGTGGCGTGCAGCGTTCGCCGGCGCCGCGGCGATGAGTTATGCGCTTCTCGAGCTCGGTCACCGCGTCGGCCTGCTGGCGTTCGGTCGCGGCGTAAGCGCCGAATGCCCCCGCGGGCGCGGGCGCACGCACTATGCGAGCGTGGTTCGCACCCTCGGCACCCTTCGCCCGGCAGCGACCGGCGAGCTCAGTGAACTCGGCGCCTGTGGACGCCGGCTGCACGGCGACGGCGCGGTGGTGATCTTCAGCGACTTCCTTGCCGATGACGGGATGCGCAGCGGTCTTGCGGCGCTGCTCGAGCGCTCGACGTCGCTGCATGCGCTGCAGGTCGCCGATCCGGCCGACGCTACCCTTTCTGCCGCGGGGGAAGTGGATCTCGTGGACGTCGAGACGGGTGCGCGCATCACCGCCATGGTCGACGCTCGCGCCGCGGCGCTGGTCGCCGAAGAGCACGCGGCGCTGACACGCCGACTGCGAGCCTTCTGCCAGCGCTCCGGCATCGCATTCACCGCCTGGGACGTCGCGCGTCCCTGGCAGCAGACGCTCATCGAGCATCTCGCGCGGGCCCGATCGGTGTGCTGAGTTTCGCAATACCGGCGTGGCTGCTGGGACTGCTGCTGGTCCCGGTGATCCGTTGGCTGCACCGCGGTGGCCCGCACCGTCGGGCCTTGCCGGTCGCGAGCCTCGCGCTGTGGCGCAGCGCCCAGGCGACCGGGCCGGCGGCCGGCGTGCGACGTCCACCCGATCCTGCCTGGCGGCGACGTGCACTGATCGCGGCACTGCTCTCATTGGCACTCGCTGGTCCGCGCTCGGCCGTCGAGATCGAGAAGATCACGCTGTGGGTGGACGACTCGCTCAGCATGCTCACGCTCGAAGGTGGCACGACGCGGCTCGCGCGCGGCCTCGACGTCGCGGCCGCCGATCTTGCGAGCAGGCCCGGCACCGAGGTCGAGGTACGGACCCTCGGCCGGCCGTGGGTGTCGCAGGCCGCGCTCACCGCGGAGACCGTCGCCGGACTCGTGGCAGCCGCCGGACAGCGCGAGCCGTCGCTGCC
>Ga0114939_10000525_pt1 | contig 31937 bp, 28 predicted proteins | sample AshMeaCrysSpring_FD_87196 | JGI IMG/M metagenome (GOLD analysis project Ga0114939, IMG submission 87196) | Groundwater microbial communities from Big Spring, Nevada to study Microbial Dark Matter (Phase II) - Ash Meadows Crystal Spring | ecosystem: Environmental > Aquatic > Deep subsurface >...
CATACCTTGTCCACCTAAAACATAAGATGGTCTTACTAAAACTGGATATTGAACTTCTGCCGCTATTTTCTTTCCAGCTTCAACTTCCCACACAGCTCTTCCTTTAGGTCTTTTTATATCTAATTTCTCCATGATATCTTCAAATTTTTCTCTATCTTCTGCTGCATCTACCATTTCTGCTGAAGTTCCTAAAATTGTAACTCCTCTATCTCTAAGATCATTTGCTAATTTTATAGCTGTTTGTCCTCCAAATTGAATTATAACTCCTGCAGGCTTTTCTTTCTCAATTATATTCATAACATCTTCTGTTACTAATGGTTCAAAGTAAAGTCTATCTGCAGTTGAGAAGTCTGTAGATACCGTTTCTGGGTTGTTATTTATAATAATACTTTCTATCCCCATATTTCTTAAAGTTTTTATTGAATGAACTGTACAATAGTCAAACTCTATTCCTTGTCCTATTCTTATTGGACCAGATCCTATTACTATAACTTTCTTTTTATCTGTTACATCAACTTCATCAAATTGATCATATGTTGAATAGAAGTATGAAGAATCTGCAGCAAACTCTCCTGCACATGTATCAACCATTTTATAAACTGGTTTAATTCCATAATCTCTTCTTTTTCTAGCGATATCTTGTTCTGTTACATTTAGCAACTGTGCTATTCCTTTATCTGAGAATCCTTTTTTCTTAGCATTTCTTAAGAATTTTTCATCTAAATCTTTAAGTTCCATCTTTTTCATTAACTCTTCTTGCTTTACAAGCCACTCTAATTTTTCCATAAAGAACTTATCTATTCCAGTTAGCTTCTGTAACTTTTCTTTTACATATCCTCTTCTTAACATCTCAGCAACAACGAAAATTCTTTCATCATCAGGTCTTACAACTATCTCTTTTAACTCTTCCATAGTCATTTTCTCTACCACAGGATGCTCTAAATTATATCTTCCAATCTCTAATGATCTTAGTCCTTTTAAAAATGCAGCTTCAAAGTTATTTCCAATAGCCATAACCTCTCCAGTTGCCATCATTTTCGTACCTAGTCTTTTATTAGCCTTCTTAAATTTATCAAATGGCCACTTTGGAATTTTTACTACTATATAATCCAATGCTGGTTCAAAACATGCAAAAGTTTTTCCAGTTACTTCATTTACAACTTCATCTAATGTATATCCTAAAGATAATCTTGTTGCAACCCTTGCTATAGGATATCCTGTAGCTTTTGAAGCTAACGCAGATGATCTAGAAACTCTTGGATTTATTTCAATAATTGCATATTCAAATGATTTCGGATGAAGAGCGAACTGAACGTTACAACCTCCAACTACACCTATTTCATTTATTATTTTCAATGCTGATGTTCTTAGCATTTGATACTCTCTATCTGAAAGTGTTTGAGATGGTGCAACAACTATAGAGTCTCCTGTATGGATACCAACTGGATCTATATTCTCCATATTACAAACAGTTATACAATTTCCATCTTTATCTCTGATTACTTCGTATTCAACCTCTTTCCATCCTAAGATTGATTTTTCAATTAGTACTTGTCCAACTCTTGATAGCTTTAATCCTTTTAATAAAATATCTTCTAACTCTTGAGGGTTATCAGCAATTCCCCCTCCTGTTCCTCCTAGAGTATACGCTGGTCTTACAACAACTGGATATCCAATCTCTCTTGCAACTTTAAATCCATCTTCTAAAGTTTCAACTATTTTACTCTCTATTGTAGGCTCTCCAATTTTATCCATTGCCTCTCTAAATAACTCTCTATCTTCCCCTCTTTTTATAGATTCAATAGATGTTCCTATAACTCTTACGTTATACTTTTCAAGTATTCCTTTATCATTTAATTCAACTGCCATATTTAGAGCTGTTTGTCCACCCATTCCAGCTAAAATAGAATCTGGTCTTTCTTTTGCAATTACTTTTTCCACAAACTCTGCTGTAATTGGCTCTATATATATTTTATCTGCAACTGCCTTATCTGTCATTATTGTTGCTGGGTTAGAGTTTATTAATACAACTTCTATCCCCTCTTTTTTTAATGTTTCACATGCTTGAGTTCCTGAATAATCAAACTCTGCCGCTTGTCCTATTATAATTGGTCCCGATCCTATTACCAGTGTCTTTTTTATCGATTTATCTAACATTATACGCCTCCTACAAACTCTACTTAAATAACTTCAAAAATTATCCCTCTATTACTTTTAAAAAATCATCAAACAGATATTCTGAATCAGCTGGTCCTGGCCATGCTTCTGGATGATACTGTACACATAAAATTCTATACTCTTCACTTCTCATTCCTTCAATAGAGTTATCATTTAAATTTATGTGTGTTACCTTCATTGATTCAGGTACTTTATCTACAACATAACCATGATTTTGTGATGTTATAAATATTCTATTTTTTTCTAAGTCTTTAACTGGATGATTACATCCTCTATGTCCATATTTTAACTTTGTTGTTGTTCCACCTAACGCCCAAGCTAATAACTGATGTCCTAAACATATTCCAACAATAGGTAATTTTCCAACTAATTTTTTTATTTCGTTTATTACTCCAGTTAATTCTGCTGGATCTCCTGGTCCATTTGATAAAAACACTGCATCTAAATCATATGATAATAACTCTTCTGCAGTTGCATTCCAAGGAAATACAACTTGATGAACTCCTCTTTTTTCAAATGATCTTAATATATTTCTCTTAACACCAAAATCTATTACTCCTATTCTCTTTCCAGGTCCAGGAATTTCATAAATCTCTTTTGTACTAACCTTTTCTACAGCATCACTATTATTAAATTTTGCAAAATGCTCATCTATCTCTTTTTGAGTTAAATCTTTTGAAGTTATTAGAGCTTTCATTGCTCCTTGTTCTCTTATTATCTTAGTCAGATGTCTTGTATCTACACCCTTAAATCCAACTACATTGTATTGTCTTAAGAATCCATCTAATGTCATTTCGCATCTAAAGTTATTTGGAAGTTTTGCGTCCTCTTTAATTATGAATCCTTTTAATTTTATTCCGCTAGATTCCATATCCTCTAAATTTATTCCATAGTTTCCAACCATTGGATAAGTCATAACAACAATTTGACCATAATATGATGGATCCGTAAGTAACTCTTGGTACCCTGTCATTCCTGTATTAAATACAAGTTCTCCAACGCTTTCACCTAATTCTCCAAAAATTTTTCCATCAAAACTCATTCCGTTTTCAAGAATTAACTTCCCCTTCATCTAAACCTCCTAAATTTTTTGCATAAAAAAAGGAATATGAAAATCATATTCCTTGTCTATATAAATATTAAAATTAAAAACTAATAAATTTAAAAACATAAATAAATTATTAATAAATGAAATAAATAAATTTAAAAATGACAAATAATTTTTCTTTTTTTTCTTAATTTTTGTGCCATTTTTAAAAACCATATTCCATCCTCCTTTTTTTGCTCTGAAAAAAAGTATATACTAATTTTAAAAAGTTGTCAATTTTTATTTTTTTACTCTTGATATATTATGGTTTACGTTGTAATATTACTACTGAAAAATCATACACATAAAACGGGAGGTTTCTTATGGATTATAAAATAGTTACCAACAATAATAAAGTTTTCAATTTTTTCAAAGAAACAGATAATGTAGTTTATTTAGAAGGATATAACATTGAAAAGGTTCTGAATTTTATTGAACAAAAATGTTTAGAGGGACATAGATTATTAAGTGACCCCATTTTATATAATTTAGAAAATATAAATAATCCTTTTAAATCAATTTTAATAACAGATAAACAAATTGAGGATAATACTCACTCTATTAAAATAATTGTTGGTGTTTTAGATATTATTAAAAAAGTTCATTTTACACCTAAAGAGGTTCAAGATGAAATCTCTTTAGAAGAGTTCAGATTTGTTGATTTAAACTTAATTAGAGATAGTATCTCAAAAATTAGTTTACTTTAAATTAGGCTATTTTGGGTAGGATTAAAACCTATCCATTTTTTATTTTTTTATATAATTTTACTCTTTATTATTGTATAATAAAATAAAACATACTTGGAGGAAAGATATCATGGAGCTAATTATTTTAACTGGACTTAGCGGCTCTGGAAAGTCCACTGGTTTAAAAACTTTAGAAGATTTAAGTTTTTTTACAATGGATAATATTCCATTTCGATTTGCAGGAGGAATTTTAAAAGATTTAAAAAATTCTACTAAGGGTAACGGTGTAAAGCGAATTGCTTTAGGTTTAGATATTAGAACAATTATTAACGAAAATGATTTTAATACTTTTTTTAACGAAATCGATAACCTAAATATCGATTATAAAATAATCTTTTTAGAAGCATCTACACAATCTATTTTAAATAGATACAATTTAACTCGAAGAAAACATCCTCTAACAAAAGAAACACTTTTACAAAGTATCGAGGACGAAATTTTTCTTATGGAAGATATTAAAGACAAAGCTAATCTTATTATAGATACTAGCTTTTTAAGCGCTAAAGAACTTTCTAGAAAAATTGAACTTGCTGTAGCATCTTTTTCAAAAAATATTCTTTTAAATATTCATTTACAATCATTTGGTTTTAAACATGGAGTTCCCATTGACGCTGATATGATTTTTGATGTTAGAACTCTTCCAAATCCATACTACTTAGAAGAATTAAGAGAAAAAACTGGATTAAATGATGAGGTTTATGATTATGTTATGAGCTTTGAAACCTCAAGAATTCTTTATAATAAAATTTTAGATTTAATCACTTTTTTAATTCCAGGTTATCTAAAGGATGAAAAAAGACACTTAACAATAGGAATTGGCTGTAGTGGTGGGAAACATAGATCCGTTTCATTTATTAGAAAACTTGAAAAAGATTTAAAAAATATTAGTGAAGTTAACATTTTTTCTATTCATAGAGAAAACGAGAGAGGAAATTGGTAAGATAATATGATAACTATTTTTAATAAAGAGATTCCAGACTCTCCTGGAGTTTACTTGATGAAAAATAACTATAAAGTCATATATGTTGGTAAAGCTAAGAATTTATCTAAAAGGGTTTCCTCTTATTTCAATAGAGATCACCAAGATGAAAAAACTAAAGAACTTGTCAAACATATTGATGACTTAGATTTTATAATATGTAATACAGAAATCGACGCTCTAATTTTAGAAAATAATCTGATAAAAAAATATTCTCCCAAATATAATATTAGTTTAAAAGATGAAAAAACTTATCCTTATTTGTTAATTACAAATGAAAATTTTCCTAAAATATCTATTGTTAGAACTACTAAAAAATTGAATCTTAATTTAGGTAATTATTTTGGTCCATATCCTTATGGTGCATGGAATTTAAAAAAAACTCTTTCAAAATTTTATCAAATTAGAGATTGTAATAGAGATATGGAGAAAATTTATCCTCGCCCTTGCTTAAAATTTTATATGAAACTCTGCAGTGGTCCTTGTGTAAATAAGTCTATCATCTCTCAATACCAAGAAAATATAAAAGATATAAAAGAAATTTTAAAGGGAAATACTAAAGCTATTTTAGAAAAACTTCAAATTCAAATGACTCATGCTGCTGAAAATATGGAATTTGAAAAGGCTATTTTTCTTAGAGAACAAAAAAAAGAGATTGAAACAAATATCCAAACTCAAATAAGTGATGCCAATAACTCTATTGACGAAGATATCTTTACATTTAATCTCGAGGATAATAAGATTTTTTTATGTGTTTTAAATATTCGAGATGGAAAAATTTTAGGTAAAAATTTCAATGTAATTAATTTAGAACATAAATTTTATGATGATATTTTAGAAGAAATTCTTATGATTTATTACTCTAAATTTCCTATTCCTAAAAATATTATTTTCAAAGAAAATTTAGAAAATTTTCAAGATAAAATTAACAATTTATTTCAAAATATTTTTAATAAAAAAATCTCTTTCTTCTTTCCTAAAATTAAATCTAGAAGAAAAGAGTTATTAGATATGGGATTACTTAATTTAAAAAAAGATACTGATAATTTCTACAATAAAAAATCTATTGTTGAAAAAGGACTAAATGATCTTTATATAAAATTAAAATTAAAAAGATTTCCATTTAAAATAGAATGTTTTGATATTTCTAATATTCAAGGTAAAGATGCTGTAGCTTCAATGAGTGTCTCTGTAGAAGGACGTAAAGCTAAGAAATTTTATAGAAAATTCAAAATTACAACTAAAGATACTCCTGACGATTTTCAAATGATGAGAGAGGTTATTGAAAGAAGATATAGTAAACTTCCAATCAATGAATTTCCTGACGTTATTTTAATTGATGGTGGACTTGGACAAATCAATGCTGTTGGTGAAATTTTAAAAGAAATTGGCCGGGATGGAGTATCAGAACTTCTGAGTATTGCAAAAAAAGAAGAGGAAATTTATAAATATACAGAAAATACTCCGTATATATTTTCAAAAAGTAACGAAGCATTAAAAATATTACAAAGAGCTCGAGACGAAGCTCATAGATTTGGAGTCACTTACCATAGATTGCTTAGAAACAAAAGAGTTATCTCTAGCGAACTAGATAACATCCCTGGAATTGGTCCTAAGAGAAAAGAGCGTCTCTTAAAAACTTTTGGATCTGTTAAACAAATAAAAAATGCTACTTTAGGTGAACTTGAAGAAATAATTCCAAAACACCTAGCCTTAAAAATAAAGGAGATGATTTAATAGTATGAAAAAAATTATTTTACTTTTTTCTTTAATTACTCTTGTGGGTTGTTCTCAATTCTCTAATAGAAAAGATCAAAGCCAAAACATTATATTTGAAAATTCTGTTCCCAAAGGAAAATATAACTTCACAATTATTTCCTTAAACTATCCTCAAAATTATAGCGATAAAATCTCTTTGTACAAAACTTTAGATTCAAATTTATCTAATTTAAATGATGTTCAAATGAATGGAATTAATCTTCTTATTTCAAATGAAATGAATCAAGATTTTTCTTCTCTTTTAAATACCGGATGGTTTGATAAAGAGATTTTAGGTATGAAAGTTGTTGAGGATCTTACAAATGATGAAATTAATTATTTAAATAAAATTATTATTGCAACACCTGAAAATGCTGGTAATTTACAAAAACTTTTAAACAAACAATATTATTTATTACTACAACTTACTGATAATGAATATATGTATAATTCAGAATTTTTATATACTGAACTTGATAAAAGTCTTCTTATGGAAAGTATCTTGTTAAATAGAAAATCTTTAGTTGATAATTTAAATAAAATTAAAAAGAATTTTATTTACTCTATAAATAATTATATAAATAATGCTCCTATATACTCGTCAACTAATAATATTAACTTGAATAATCTCCCTAATAACCCTGTTATTTTTGAGAAATCATCTGATAACTCTGGATTTAAAGTTCTTTCTAATAATCTAATTATTTTTGTTGGAAATGGAAAAAATATCTATTCAACTGAAGATTATAATTTTACATCTAATGTAGTAACTCCTAAATCTTTAAATGAACTAAAAAATATTTCTAAAAATTCTACTGGAGTATCTAGAATTTTAAATTGGAAAAGAAAAGAATGGAGAAAAAATTCAACTAATGAAAATTTAGAACAAAAATTCTCTGCTTGGGAGGAGAATTAATTGATTACATATTTTTCTTTTATTATTTTATTTTTTGTATTCTTTTTAATTTTAAAAAAACAAGAGAAAAAAAACTTTGAAGAAACGAGTAAGATTTTAAAAAGTTTTGTTAGTAAAAAATTTTTAAATGATATATCTGAAGATTTAAAAAATGACTATGAAAGAGCTACTACAGCCATTACAAAACAAGATCTAGAATTAGATAATTCTATTGAAGAACTTAGAGAGTACAAAAAAGAACTTGAAGTTACCTATGAATCTCTTTTAACTAAATCTAAACAACTTGAGTATAGTAATCAAGTTCTAGAAAAGAGAGTTGCTAGTTTATCTAATATCAACTCTCTTTCAAGAACTGTTCTATCTATAATGGAATTAGATAAAATTATCTCTACTATTTTAGATGCTTACTTTGTTCTAACTGGAGCTAAAAGAATCTCCCTTTACCTATGGGAAGATGGTAAATTAATTAATAAAAGAATTAAAGGAGAAATTTATTTTAAAGGTGAATTAAGTTATCCTGAAGAGATTTTATCTCAATTTACGCGAAATGATTACAAAAAAATATATAACGAACTGTTAAAAGGATTTTCTATTACATCAGATGAAAAAATAATTGCCTCTCCACTTACAGTAAAGGGAAAGGAACTTGGAGTTATCTTTATAATTGAGGATAAGTCAAAACTTATTAAAAGTGATGAAGAAACTATCTCGGCTCTAACTATTCAAGTTGCTATAGCTATTAATAATGCTCAAATATATTCTGATTTAGTTATTAAAGAAAGAATGTCTCAAGAACTTGAAGTGGCATCAAGAATTCAAAAAAGAATTATTCCTAAGAAAATTCAAAAAGTTTTAGGACTTGATGTAGCAACATTTTTTGAACCCGCTAAAGAAATCGGTGGAGATTACTACGATTATTCACTTTTAGATAGTAATACTTTTAGTATCACTATTGCAGATGTAAGCGGAAAAGGTGTTCCGGCAGCATTCCTTATGGCATTAGGAAGATCTGTTTTAAAAACTCTAGAACTCCAAGGTGAGCAACCTTCTTGTAATGTACGAAAACTTAATAAACTTATTTATCCTGATATTACAGAAGATATGTTCATTACTATGATGCATAGTAAATACGACTATAATACTAAAACTATTACTTATTCAAATGCTGGTCATAATCCTTTAATTGTGTATAATAGTCTTACTCAAGAGATAGAAACTCATTCTGTTAAAGGGGTAGCAATAGGATTCTTAGATGACTATAGCTATAAACAAAATAAAATTCACCTTAATGTTGGAGATGTTGTTATCTATTATACTGATGGAATTAGTGAAGCTGAAAATAAAGCTAAAGAACTATTTGGAATAGAAAGACTTAAAAATGTTTTACTAGAGAGTTCTCATCTCTCTTCAAAAGAGATAAAACAAAATTTACTATCTGAAATTAATAAATTTCAAAATGGTTGTGAACAGAATGACGATATTACATTTGTTATAATCAAAAGAGAAGAATAAAAAAAGTTGACTACTTTAATGTAACATAATATAATTTTATAAGGTTATTTTTTTAATTAACCTTGAATAAATTTAGGGAGGATTCTAAGTGAATAATTATATCTTAGAAATGCAACACATCAGAAAAACTTTCTTAGATGGAAAAGTTATCGCAAACGACGATATTACTTTAAAAATCTTAAAAGGTGAAAAACACGCTATTGTTGGTGAAAACGGAGCAGGAAAATCAACACTTATGAAAATGTTAAACGGTCTTTATACTCCTACTTCTGGTAAAATATTTTATCATGGAGAAGAAGTGCAAATAGATTCACCTAGTAAAGCTGCCGAATTAGGAATTGGTATGGTTTATCAACATTTTATGTTAGTTCCTACTTTAACTGTTGCTGAAAATATGATTTTAGGTGTTGAACCTAAAAAAGGCTTATCTTTAGATATCAATCAAGCTAGACAAGACGTTATTGATGTTTCTAAAAAATATGGACTTGCTATTAATCCTGATTCATTGGTTTCAGACTTATCTATCGGTATGCAGCAAAGAGTCGAAATTTTAAAAATACTTTTCAAAGGGGCAAATCTATTAGTATTTGATGAGCCTACTGCTGTTTTAACTCCACAAGAGATTAAAGAGCTTTACAAAATTATGGACAACCTTATTGCTGAAGGAAAAACTATTATCTTTATCTCACACAAACTTCAAGAAGTTTTAGATATTTCAGATAACATTACAGTTATTAGAAGAGGTAAGGATATTGCAAATTTCCCTACTAAAGAAGCTACTAAAGAGAAAATTGCAAATGCTATGGTTGGAAGAGCTGTGCTTTTCACTACAGAGAGACCTGAAGTTGAAATTGGTGAAGTTGTTCTTTCTGTGAAAGATGTCAGTGTTAAAGATCAACACAATGTAATAAAAGTTAATAATGCCTCTTTCCAAATAAGAAAAGGAGAAGTTTTAGGAATTGCTGGAGTTGAGGGAAGTGGACAAACTGAACTTGTTGAAGCTCTTACTGGACTTAAAGAGATTTGCTCTGGTGAAATGATTCTTGATAAGGTTATCTTAAAAAAGAAAACACCTAGAAAAATATCTCAACTAGGATTGGCTCACATTCCTGAAGATAGACATAAAAGAGCCGCTGTATCACAATTTAGTGTTATGGAAAACTTTGCTCTTGGTCTTGAAAGAGATGAGTATTCTAAATTTGGACTTTTAAACTTTTCTAAACTAAGAAAAGATGCAGAGATGTTTATGGAAAAATACGATGTTAGACCTAGAAGTGTTGACACTGAATTTGGTAGACTTTCTGGTGGAAATCAGCAAAAAATTATAGTTGCTAGAGAGCTTGAAAAGAAAAATAATAATCTTATTATTGCTGGACAACCAACTAGAGGTGTTGATATCGGAGCTATTGAATCAATTCATAAATTAATCTTAAATGAAAAAGTAAAGGGAAAAGCTGTTATGGTTGTTTCCTCTGAATTATCTGAGATTTTAAATCTTTCAGATAAAATAGCAGTTATGTGTGCTGGAAAGATAACAGGAATTCTTTCTAGGGAAGAAGCAAATGAAGAAAAAATTGGAATTCTTATGGCGGGTGGTAAACTTGATTAAAAACAAAAAGGTTTTAAATATTCTTGTTCCTATTATAGCAGTTTTATTAGCGTTATTAATTGGTGCAGGTATTATTCTATATATGGGTGAAAATCCTGTAAAAGCTTATTATTACTTATTTACTGGAGCCTTTGATGGACTTACTCCTATTGCAAGAACACTTTTAGAAGCAACTCCTCTTATATTTACTGGGCTTGGGGTTTTAGTTGCATTTAAAGGGGGTATGTTTAACATTGGTGCTCAAGGACAGATGACTATGGCAGGACTTACTGCTGCTGCCCTTGGTGGTTTTGTTGCTAATATCTTTATAAGCAATGTTTTTGTTATACTATTAATTGGTGGATTAGCTGGTTTTCTTTGGGCTGCAATTGCTGGTTGGTTAAAGGCTGAACTTGGAGTTCACGAGGTTATATCTACAATTATGCTTAACTACATCGCAGTTAGTTTTGAGCAATACTGTTTAAACTACCCACTAAAAGCTCCTGGATTCAATCCACAGACTCCTGCTGTTGCTGAAGCTGCAAGGCTAGGAAAACTATTAGATGTTAGAGTTCCTTTAAATTATGGATTTATTCTTGCTTTAGTTGCTGTATTTGTAGTTTGGTTTATTTTAGAAAAAACAGTTCTAGGATATCATATAAAAGCTGTTGGTTTTAATCCTACTGCTGCTGAAAATAACGGAATAAATGTAAAAAAAATTATCATTTTAACTCTTGGTATATCAGGATTCCTTGCTGGTCTTGGTGGAGTTGAAAGAGTTCTTGGTGGAGTTGGTCAATATGCTTATAAAACTGGATTAACTGCTACTTATGGATTTGATGGAATTGCAGTTGCTCTTCTTGGAAAAAATACTCCTATTGGTGCTTTATTAGCTGCTATTCTATTTGCTGCTCTTAGAGTTGGTGGTAGAGCTATGCAATTTAACACAAATATTCCAAGTCAAATGGTTATAATGATTCAAGCTATTATTATTTTATTAATTGCTGCTGAAAATATGATTAGATCTTGGTTAGAAAAAGTTTCAAAAGGAGGAGCTGAGTAATGGTAAGTATTATTATAAGTTTAATTTTAGCCACAATCAGACAGGCTGCTCCAATTCTTATAACAGCTATTGGTGGAATGTTTTCTGAAGTTTGTGGAGTTGTTAATATTGGTCTTGAAGGAATGATGCTTATTGGCGCTTTCTCTTCAGCTGTTGTTTCTTATTATACAGGAAGTTGGGTTTTAGGAATTTTAGCTGGTGCTATATCAGGTGGATTAATTGCTCTAGTTCATGCTATAATAAGTATTAAGTATAGAGGTAATCAAACTGTATCTGGTGTTGCTATAAACCTTTTTGCATCTGGATTTACTATTTTCATGTTAAGAGTTCTATTTGAACAAGCATCTAATAGTCCATCTGCAACTAGAATTCCATTGCTATTTGACTTCTCTTTATTAATTTATATTATTTACGGATTAGCTATTTGGTCTGGTTACTTCTTATATAAAACAGTTACTGGTCTTAGAATGAGAGCCGTTGGAGAATATCCTTTAGCTGCTGATACTGTTGGTATTAGTGTTGCTAAAGTTAGATATTTTGGTGTTGTTATGTCTGGTGTTTTTGCTGGTCTTGGTGGAACATATTTAGCTATTGGAGCTCTTAGTCAATTTTCAAAAGAGATGTCAGCTGGAAGAGGATTTATTGCCCTTGCTGCTCTTGTTTTTGGAAAGTGGAAACCAAAAGGTGTTCTATTTGCTAGTTTATTATTTGGATTTGCAGATGCAGCTCAAACTGTTATTCAACAATATGTAACGTTTATTCCTCCACAGTTCATTCAAATGATTCCATACTTATTAACTCTTTTAGCTCTTGCTGGAGTAGTTGGGAAAGCAGTTGCACCAAGTGCTTCTGGAAAACCTTATGACAAAAATACAATCTAATTAAATTTATGGATGGTGACAATGAGTAAAGAAAAATTTTCAAGCGTAGGTGGACAAGCAGTTATAGAGGGAGTTATGATGAGAAATGCAGACCTTCTTGCTACAGCTGTTAGAAAGCCCAATGGTGATATAGTTTATAAAAAAACAAAAATATCGAAAAGTAGAAATAAGCTTTCTACTATCCCTTTTATCAGAGGTGCAATAACTCTATTTGACTCTTTAGTATTAGGAGTTAAGGAGCTTACTTTTTCAGCTAATCAAGCTGAAGTGGAAGAAGAGCAACTATCTCAAAAAGAGGCTGTTATAACTACCATTGTTTCTTTAGCTTTGGGAATTGGTCTTTTTATTGTTCTTCCCTCTGTTATAAGTAGTTTTTTATTTAGAGATAATAAAATTCACAGCAATCTTTTAGAAGCTGGTTTAAGACTTTCATTCTTTGTGTTATATATATTTTTGATCTCTTTTTCAAAAGATATTCAAAGAGTTTTCCAATATCATGGTGCTGAACATAAATCAATTTATGCATATGAACAGCATTTAGAGTTAACTCCTGAAAATGCAAAAAAATTTACAACATTACATCCTAGATGTGGTACTAGTTTCTTATTAATTGTTATGTTTATTGCAATTATTGTTTTCACTTGTCTTGATTTTATACTACCTCCTCCAACTAGTTTTGTAACAAAACTTTTTACTAAAGTTATTTTAAGAGTTCTTTTTATGCCTCTAATAGCAGGTATATCTTATGAACTTCAAAGGTACACTAGTAATCATTTGGATAACTGGTTAGTTAAATTAATTGCTGCACCAGGAATGGCTCTTCAAAGAATAACAACAAAAGAACCTGATCTTCAGCAATTAGAAGTAGCTATTGTTGCTATTAAGGTAGTTTTAAATGAACCTGTTGAAAATGCTATAGAAGTATATTAATATTATATATTAAACATTCAAAAACAGTCTAAATTTTTTATTTAGACTGTTTTTTTGTTTATTTATCTTGATTTAATTATTCAAGAGTAGTATATTTTAGATATAGATTTTTTATTTATTTGGGAGGTATTATGAATTATAAATTTAATCAAAATAAAAATTGTGAATTTTTTCCATGCCATAAAATGGAAAATACTGAGAACTTTAACTGTTTATTTTGTTATTGTCCACTTTATATGCTAGGAAATGAGTGCGGAGGTAAGTATAAATATACAGCTGGTGGAATTAAAGATTGTTCTGACTGCATTCTTCCTCATATAAAAGATGTTGGTTACGATCATATACAAAAGAAAATGATGGAAGTCATTGAAATTGTTAGAAATGAACATCTAAAAGAGATTGGAGAAGAGGACAAAATAATCAGCTTAAAATAATTTAATTATCTTTTATTAAGAGGTGATATTTATGAATCCTAATACTTTTACAGAAAACTCGATGCTTGCATTAACTGATGCACAAACTATTGCTCAAACTTATATGCAGCAAAGCATTAAACCTGAAATTTTAGCACTAGCTTTAGTTGCTCATAAGGAGGGATTAATTGTTAGAGTTTTAACAAAAATGGGAGTTAATACAAATTCTTTACAAAATAGTTTAGAAGATCTTTGTAACAAACTTCCTAAAATTCAAGGAGCTACTAATACTTCAATTGGATTAGACTCTAAAACAAATGAAATTTTAATGGAAGCACAAAAGCTTATGCAATTGATGGGAGATTCATACATTAGTGTAGAACATATTTTCCTATCTTTACTTGATAACACAAGTTTTTTAAGAAAATTAGGAATTGACCGTATTCTATTTGAAAAAACTATTTTAGAGATTAGAGGAAATAAAAAAGTAGATTCTCCTAATCCTGAAGTTAAATATGAAGTTTTAGAAAAATATGGTCGTGATTTAGTAGAACTAGCTCGTCAAGGTAAGATTGACCCTATTATTGGAAGAGATAGTGAGATCAGAAGAACTATTCAAATTATATCTAGAAGGACTAAAAATAATCCTGTACTAATTGGTGAACCTGGAGTAGGTAAAACTGCTATCGCTGAAGGATTCGCTCAAAGAATACTAAACGGAGATGTTCCTGATTCTTTAAAAAACAAAAAGGTCTTTTCTTTAGATATGGGATCACTAATTGCTGGTGCTAAATTTAGAGGAGAATTCGAAGAGCGTTTAAAAGCTGTTTTAAAAGAAGTAGAGGATTCAAACGGTGAAATTATTCTATTTATAGATGAAATACATACAATTGTTGGAGCTGGAAAATCAGATGGTGCTATGGATGCTGGAAACTTATTAAAGCCTATGCAAGCAAGAGGAGAGATAAAAGTAAAAAGCGCAACAACTTAAGATGAATATAGAAAGTATATTGAAAAAGATCCAGCTTTAGAGAGACGTTTCCAAGTAGTTATGGTTAATGAACCTACTGTTGAAGATACAATTTCTATTTTAAGAGGTATCAAAGAAAAATTTGAAGTTTATCACGGTATTAGAATAACTGATGGTGCTATTGTTGAAGCAGCTGTTCTTAGTGATAGATATATTCCCGATAGACAGTTACCTGATAAAGCAATTGACCTTATCGATGAGGCTGCAGCTATGATTAGAACTGAGATGGACTCTATGCCAGAAGAACTAGACCAATTAACAAGAAAAGTTATGCAATTAGAAATTGAAAAAGAAGCTCTAAAAAAAGAAACTGATACATACTCTAAAGAAAGACTTGAAATTTTAGAAAAAGAACTCTCTAACTTAACAGATCAAAAATCACTTTTAAAAGCACAATGGGAAAATGAAAAACAAGATTTAAATAAAGTTAAAGATATTAAATCTGAAATTGAAAAAGTAAAACTTGAAATTTTAGAAGCTGAAAGAAAATATGATTTAAATAGACTAGCTGAATTAAAATATGGTAAGTTAGCTACTCTTGAAAAAGAGCTTATATGGGAACAAGAACGTCTTGAAGAAGTTCCAACTAATAAACTTGTTAAGCAGGAAGTTGGAGTTGAAGAAATTTCAGAAGTTATATCTAAATGGACAGGTATTCCTCTTTCTAAACTTATGGAAAGTGAAAAAGAAAAGCTCTTAAAATTAGAAGACAACTTAAATGCTAGAGTTATTGGTCAAGAAGAAGCTGTTAAAGCCGTATCTGAGACTATTTTAAGAGCTCGTGCTGGACTTAAAGATCCTAATAGACCAATTGGATCTTTCGTATTCTTAGGACCTACTGGTGTTGGTAAAACTTATTTAGCTAAATCTCTAGCTTACTTCTTATTTGATGACGAAGAAAATGTAATAAGAATAGATATGAGTGAATATATGGATAAGTTCTCGGTTACTAGATTAATTGGTGCCCCTCCAGGATATGTTGGTTATGAAGAGGGGGGACAGTTAACAGAAGCCGTTAGAAGAAAACCATACTCTGTTATTCTTTTTGATGAAATTGAAAAAGCTCATCCTGATACTTTCAATATACTTTTACAGGTTTTAGATGATGGTAGATTAACTGATGGGCAAGGAAAAGTTGTTGACTTTAAAAATACTTTAATTATTATGACGTCTAACATTGGAAGCCATTTAATTTTAGAAGACCCTAGTTTAAAAGAAGAAACTAGATTTAATATTAATCAAATGCTTCTTTCTAATTTTAGACCTGAGTTTTTAAATAGAATAGATGAAACTATCATATTTAGAAGTCTTGGACTTAAAGAGATTAAAAACATTGTGCATCAACTTTTAAAAGCTTTAGAAAATAAATTAAAAGATAGAAAAATCAACTTTAAAATTACTGATAATGCTGCTGAATTTTTAGCTAAAACTGCATATGATCCTCAATTGGGTGCTAGACCATTAAGAAGATACATTCAAAAATATATTGAAACTGAAATAGCTAAAATCATCTTAAAAGGAGATGTTAAAGAGAGAGAAACTGTTGAAGTTGACTACAAAGATGAAAATCTTATTTTTAATATTACTCATTAGAAAAAATGGACTTAGGTCCATTTTTTTTATTGACATTTCTTAAAAAAAATGTTATTATTATATTGCTTGGCAACGATAGCTACGGAGGTACACCCAGTAACATTTCGAACCTGGAAGTTAAGCCCGTAAACGCCGAAAGTACTTGGGGGGCAGCCCCCTGGGAGGATAGGTAGTTGCCAAGCTTTTTTATTGTCGCGATATATCCTCTTATTTTCCAAAACATTTCAGGGCCTAAATCGCTTCAAAAAGCTCCTTGAACTTTTTGAAGGGTAGTTGTTGACCACCTGAAGGTTTATCTCTTTTTTGTCTAAGTAGCCTTATCTTTTTCTATTTCTCAATTCCATGATTTAAGTTTCACCTCCACTTTTGTTTTCTGAAACTATTAACTATTATATAATAGTTTTTAATACAAAAAAAAGTAGAGGGCAACCATCACAAATCCCTCTACTTAACTACTAAATCACCATTGAATAACTTTAAATTTATTACCTCTATTATAACTTTTAGACGTTTATTTCTAAAAAAAAGTTTTAGTTTTTGAAAAAATAATTTTAGTAGGGATAGCCACTTAACTCATCGTTTTTTCCCTCTGGTCGTAGCTGCTGGTGGAAAGCAAAGTTAAGAAGATAGATAGAGACCTAAACTCCAGTATAAATATTCGTGAGGTTGGTAGAAACCTACTAGCTTACTAAAGCATATATCACCATAGAACGTGATTAATATATCTCACATGAATCAGGTACTTCCCACGCCACCCCGCTCCTACTAGAGCGGTATAAGCTCACGACTTATTATTGACATAACCTAAGGGGATAGTTTATACTTTTATTATAAAATAGATTTTATGGAGGAATATTATGAAATTTAAAGCATTTTTAGTAACAGAAGATAATGGAATTTTTAAAAGAAATATTGTTGAAAAAGATATTCGTGAGTTACCTGAGTATGACACTCTAATCAAAGTATCGTATAGCTCATTAAATTATAAAGATGCATTATCAGCAAGTGGAAATAAAGGAGTTACAAAATCTTATCCTCACACTCCTGGAATAGATGCCGCAGGAGTTATTGTAGAGAGTACAAATCCCAATTTAAAAGCTGGAACAGAGGTTATCCTAACAGGATATGACTTTGGAATGAATACCTCTGGTGGATACCAAGAGTATATAAAAGTACCTTCTCAATGGGTAGTTCCACTTCCTAAAGAGATGACATTAAAAGAAAGCATGATATACGGAACAGCTGGTTTAACTGCTGCTATTTCAATTTATAAGTTAGTTGTTAAGGGAGAAGTAAAACCAGAGGACGGAGAAATTTTAGTTACTGGAGCTACAGGAGGAGTTGGATCTGTTGCTGTTAGAATTTTAAGTAAACTAGGATATAATGTAGTTGCAGTAACAGGAAAAGATGAAGAGATAGAGTTTTTATTAAATTTAGGAGCTAAAAGAGTTATTTCAAGAGATGAAGTTAACGACACATCAAGACCAATGCTGAAAGGTATCTATGCTGGAGCTATTGATACAGTTGGTGGAAATGTTCTTTCAACAGCTATAAAATTATTAAAATATAATGGTGTAATCACAACTTGTGGAAATGTGGCAGGAGCTTCTTTTGAATCTTCAGTTTATCCTTTTATAATTAGAGGAGTAACTCTTTATGGTGTAGACTCTGTACAAATATCACCTTCTGAAAGAGAGCTTTTATGGAATAATTTAGCTAATATTTGGAAAATTGAAAATTTAGATAAATTAGCTACAGAGATAAAATTAGAGGAATTAGATAAAAAAATTGAATTAATATTAAATGGCTTAAATAAAGGGAGAGTTGTTATAAAAATATGAAAAAAGGTAACTACTCAGCTGGTAGATTACAAAAAATAAAAAAATAACCAAATAATAGGAGAGTTCTACACCGCGAGGTTTGGAAATCTCCTATTATTCTGCAAAACATTTCAGGACCTAAATCGCTTCTAAAAGCTCCTTGAACTTTTTGAAGGGGAGTTCCTTTATGTCCAAGTTGACCACCAGAAGGTTTATCTCTTTTTTGTCTAAGTAGCCTTATCTTTTTCTAATTCTCTATTTCTTAATTCCATGATTTGAGCTTCACCTCTATTTTTCTTTTCTGAAACTATTAAATATTATATAATAGTTTTTAATGCAAAAAAAATACTTTCTTCATTAATTTGAAAAAAGTACCTTTTTTATCTATTTTCTATGATATCTTGGAATAATCTCTTCCTCTTCATCAAATCTTGGATTTGTTATATTATTTGATAACTCTTTATAATCTAACTCATATAATTTATTTTTTGGAATTGAACAATATATTTTATCTCCAGGATTAATTATTTGCCCCTCTTGTATATGTACAGCCCCACTAATAAAATCTAGAACTCTCTGAGATTTCTCAGAATCTAAATCACATAAATTTATATGAACTATCTTTTCAGATTTTATATGCTCTACACATTTTAAACAATCTTCAAATCTAGTGGGTTTTAAAAAAATTATATCAAAATCTGCCATTTATACACCCTCCTTTTTTATAAAATTATACACTATTTATAAATTTTCTACTACTTTTTTTATAATTTCCTCTGATGAAAGTTCAGCCGTAAAGCCTGCTGCTTTTATATGACCTCCACCACCAAAAATTCCTGCTATTTTATTAACATCTATATCGTGCTTGCTTCTTAAACTACCTTTTATTTTTCCGCTTTCTTCTTCTCTCAAAAAAAGAGAAACTTCACTTCCACTATAATTGATTAATTCCTCTACAATTCCTTCTGTATCATCTTTTATAGCATTTAAATTCTTTAATTTTTCAAAAGATAAATAGAAATACATTAATTTTTTTTCCTTTACAAATACCATTTCACTTAATGCTTTCCCTAGAACTTTCATTCTTTCATAAGATTTTGTTTTAAAAAAATCATTTACAATTTTATTATTATTTACACCTATTCTCATTAATTCAGAAGCTACTAAAAATGTTTTATCTGTTACATTACTATGAGCAAAATTTCCTGTATCATTTACCAATCCTAAATAAATTGCTTCACCCATCTCTAAAACAATTTCTATATCCAACTCTTTTAAAATTGAGTACATAATCTCCGAAGTTGAAGAAATATCTTTTACTATATTAATATCTCCATATTTTGCATTACTTATATGATGATCTATATTTATCTTAAATATATTTCCTATTAATTTTGCAACTTTTCCTACTCTTTCTATTGTAGCAGAATCAACAAAAATAGCTAAATCATAATTTGGATTTATAACATCCTCTATTTTTTTTATTCTATCGCATCCTTTTAAAAAGGCTATATTTTTAGGAACATCATCTTGTAAAACAAAATCTATTCTTTTTTGGGGATATTTTTTTTCAAGTCCTAATAAAAGAGCTAATCCAGCTCCTACTGTATCTCCATCTGGGTTTACGTGCCCTACAATAATTATGTTATCGCTCTGGTCTATCTTTTCCTTTATTTCCTTCATTATTTTTCCTTTCTATTTTTTAAAGTACTATCTAAATCAAAAGTATAACCTCTACCTAGTACCTCATGAACATCTGAAACTACAACAAAAGCCTCTTTATCAACTTCTGTTATAAGTTCTTTTAATAAAAAAATCTCTCTATTTCTAAGAACTGTTGTTACCACATCTCTTCTACTTTTTGAATATAGAGCTTCTGCTTGATAATAATTCCCTGTTTTCCCTAAATCTTCTACAATTATCTTCCGCACTTTTTCAACTTCTGAAGTCACTATATAAGCCATTTTAGCATTCCCTAAACCATTAATTAGCTTATTTATAACTATCCCAGTTGTATATAAATTTATCAATGCATATAATGCTTTTTCTGCACCAAAAATATATGCAGCTAATAAAACTACTGTTGAATCTATCAATATCAATGCTTGACCTATAGGAATTCTAAAAAATTTATTTAAAATTCCTGAAATTATATCGCTACCACCTGTTGTTCCACCATTTTTTATAACAGTTCCTAACCCTATTCCCATTAAAAGTCCTCCGTATAGAGTTCCTAAAAAAATATTACTAGGATTTGTGAAATCTATAACCTTATCTATTTCAGGTACAGCCTTTTTTATCAATTCAACATTTAAAGATAAAAATGAAATTCCAGCTAAAGTTTTAGCTCCATATGATCTTCCAAAAATTTTAACTCCTATTATGAATAATGGTATATTTATAACAAATATCAACGTTCCAACAGGTATTCCTGTCATATAATTTATTAGAATTGAAAGACCGGTTGCTCCACCAGGTGCTAAATTAGATGGTACTAAAAATGCATTTATGGCTATTGAAGCAATTAATGTCCCTATATAGATATAGATATATTCTCTCAAAATCTTAAGTTTATTTCTTTTCAATTTAAATACCTCGATTCTTAATCATTATAATTTTTATTTTTTAATTCTTTCAAGTAAACTTCTTCCGAATTATACCCCATTCTCTTGGCCATAAGATTCATTACAGCAATCTCTACCATAGCTGCTGCATTTCTACCAGAAGAGATATATAATTTTATTTTAGGAATCTCATTTTCTAACAAAACTTCTGTTGACTCTTGATAATCCATAGCAGTTAAATAATCTTCACTTTTTAACTCTTGAAGTTCAATTATCATATCAAGTCTCTTACTAATTCTAACCGCTCCTACACCATACAATGCTTTAACATCAATAATTCCCAATCCACGTATCTCCATGAAATATGGTAATTTTGATGCTCGTCCTGTTATGTCACCTATTACACCTTTTTCAAATCGAACTGAATCATCAGCTATCAATCTATGTCCTCTGTGAATAAGCTCCAAGGCTGTTTCACTTTTTCCAATTCCACTTTTTCCTGTTAAAAGAACTCCAAATCCATATAATTCTACAAACACTCCATGTACAGAAGTAGATGGTGCAAAATAATTTTCTAAATAAGCACTAAAAGTAGCCACAACATGGCTAGGTCTATCTAATTTTGTTTCCAATAATATAATTTTCTTTTCAATAATTTTATTTAAAAAGTAATCTGGGATATTTTTAACTCCAGATATTATAATTGCTGGAAAATTTTCATCTAAATATTTCTCTAAATTCTTCTCTTTGTCTTTCGGTGATATACTATCTAAATATTTAAATTCAGTTTCAGTGAACAACTGTAATCCTTTATATCCTTCCTCTTCATACATATCAAAATAACCTGTAAGGGCTAATGATGGTCTATAAACTCCTGTTGTTGTAATATATCTATTATCTAAAAACTCTTCTCCATTTAAAACATTTAAATTAAATCTAGATTTTATATATCTAACTGGCATACTTGTTTTATCATTCACAACTAAACCTCTCTTTTTATTTTCTTTGTTTTCTTTTATTAATTTTTTAGACTCTTTCCAAAAATACTCTGCTGAATTTACTCCTGTTTTCTTTAGCCTGTAGTTTATAGCTGCCGTTTCAATTATAATAGCTAAATTTCTACCTTTTCTTACTGGTAATGTTACTTTAGGTATCTTAAATCCTAGATATTCCTCATACACCTCATCTAATCCCAATCTATCATAGAATTTTTTTTCATCCCATTTTTCAAGTTCGACTAATAAAGTTATTTTTTTTCTTTTTCTTGTACTCTTTATTCCAAAGTGTGTTGTAACATCTATATCATTCCCATCTTTTCCAAAAAGATAAAAATGACTATCACCACTTTCTTTATCTGCTGTATTAGATCCTAATATAAATCTATTAGCTATATTTTGAACTTTTAATCTAGTATCTGTTATAAATTTATGGCCCCTTTCTAAAAGTTCAACTGCTGCACCTAGCCTTGCATCTTCATAACCTTTTAATAATATTCCAACTCCATATATATCAAGCAATATACAGTTATCGATTATTATCTCTTCAGCTAATACTTTTTGCAAATAAAATTTAGCATTTCTAATAAATTCAATAGTTTTATTATTTGATTTTAATACAGGTTTTCTATATTTTTTAGCTATCTCTACAATTTCGTCTACTATACTATTTTCCACAGTTACAATTAATGTTGGAAAAGGATAACTTAAATATTTTTCAAGGATCTCTTTTCTTTTAGTTCTTTCCATTCGCTCTAAATATCCAATCTCTTTTCTACCTAAAACATTTATATTACTTTGTAACTCTTCTCCCTCTGAAAAGAAACCACTTAATTCGTATCCTACTCTATAAACACTTTGAGTTTTTATCTCTTTTTCCATATTTACATCTATTAATGGAATCAACCCTAAAACATTAGCTAAATCTTTAACTTTTGGAAATTTTCTTACCCTAATTCTTTCCATTTTAAGCTCCTCTAGTTATTTTTATAGAAATCATTGCTTCTTTCTTCATATATCCCCTCGATTTTTTCTAAAAACATGTTTTTATGTTGCTCTCTTTTTATATATTCATTCCTTAAAATAATTATATGTCCGTATAAAAAATATCCAATTACTAAAACTATTACAAATGTAAAAATTTTAAAAAAAACTCTAATCTTCATTATTTCAATACTTCCTCTTTAAATTTACTCAATAAATAAAATGAACCACAAAGTAAAATGACTTTCTTATTATCTATTTTAGCTAAATTAAATGCTTCATTTATATTCTCTTTATAATCTTTATCTATTTTATTAGATTTTTCAAATAATTCTAAAGCACTTTGCCCTCTGGTATTTTCAGCTAATGATGTAAAAATAATTTTACTTACACTATTTTCTAAAATTTCTAAAATTTTTTTAGAGTCTTTATCCTTTAGTATTGATACTATTGCTATAATCTCATTTTTCTTAAATCCTACTTTCAAAGTATCACAAAGTGTTTTCATTCCATCTTCATTATGAGCTCCATCTAATATAAGAACATTTTTATCAGTAGATATTATTTCAAATCTGCACTGCCATTTAACTTTTTCGATTCCTTTTTGTATTACCTCTGGTTTTATACCTAACTCATTTAAAACTTCATAGGCACACAAAAAGTTTTTATATTGGTAATCTCCAAATAATGAAAATTTATATGAAATACCATCCACTTCAATAACTGTTTTATATTTCATAAAATCTAAAACATATTTAGAGTCTTTATATTTTTCAATTACATTTACATACGTTTTAGCTTTTTCTTCAATTCCTTTTAAAAATTCTAAATCAGAACTTCCTACAATAACTTTAGAATTTTTCTTTATTATTCCAGCTTTTTCACAAGCTATTTCATATATATTTTTTCCTAAAAAATCAGTATGATCTAGACTAACATTTGTAATTACACAAATATCACTTTCAATAATATTAGTAGCATCAAATCTTCCACCCATACCAACTTCTATTACTGCATACTCCACTTTTTTATCAGAAAAATACTTAAACATCATAGCTGTTGTAACTTCAAAAAATGTTGGAGTTAATCTTAACTCTTTAATTACTGATTTTACATAGGCATAATAATATGCTATATCTTCATCGCTTATTTCAATACCATTAACCGATATTCTTTCCTTAAATTTTAAAATATGGGGGGATGTATATTTCCCAACTTTTCTTCCATCTTCTATTAAAACCTGCTCTATTGTTGTTGATGTTGAGCCTTTTCCATTTGTTCCTGCCACATGAATAGTTTTATAATTTTTTTGAGGATTTCCCATAGCTTCGCAAATATCTTCAATATTTTTCAAACCTAGTTTTATTCCATGCAGTGAATAGGAATATAACTCGTTCAATAGTTTTTCAATATCCATACATTTCCCCCTTGAGATACAATTTATATTAGTTCCAACATTCCTTCTATTATTATTTTTGAATTTTGTGCTGCTAATTTTACAAATTCATCAAAATTCATATTTGCATCGTGATTAGCTTTATCTGATATTGATCTTATTATTACAAAAGGTTTATTTAAAACATAACATACATGAGCTACTGAAGCTCCTTCCATCTCTGTACACTCACCTACAAATGTATCTCTTAACCATTTTATTTTATCATTTGATGCTACAAACTCATCTCCACTTACAATTGTTCCCGTAAATACTCTTTCTTTTCCAAAGTTTTTTTCAGCAACTTTTTTAGCTAGTTCTATTAACTCATCATCAGCTTTAAATTTAGAGTTCTCCATTCTAGGTATTACTCCATGATCATATCCAAATGCTGTACAATTAAAGTCATGTTCTTTTAAATCTGTTGACACAACTATATCTCCAATATTTATATCTGGATTCAATCCTCCAGCTACACCAGTAAATAAAACTTTATCAACTTTAAACTCCTGTATTAATAGTGTTGAACATATTGCAGCATTTACTTTTCCAATCCCACACTCAACCAATACAATCTCTTTTCCCAATAAAGTTCCTCTATAAAACTTATATCCTCCTAGCTCTCTAGTTTCATTTAAAACCATAGCCTCTTTTAATTGAACTACCTCTTCGTTCATTGCACCAATTATACCTAATAACATTTTTCCTCCTAGCCTTTTATATTCTCATTTTTTATTTTTTTATAAAGTTTCCATCTATCATGGAACCACATCCATTGATTTGGATGATTTTTTATTATATTCTCTATTAAATTCATCATAAGTTGAGTATTAACTTTTACATCATTTTTAAATGAATTTGTTCTAACTAATTCTAACTCTTTTGTAAAATATGTTGTACAAGTATTATCCTCATGCATTACATTATAACCTATAACTATTGGTAAATTATGTTTTAATGCTATATTTATAGCTCCTGTTGGTGAAACAGTTTCTTCTCCAAAAAAATTAACTGTTGCTCCCTTATCTCTGTGATCTGAAAATAATGCAATCACATTTTTTTCTTCTATTTGCTCTAATAAATCTCTAGAAGTTTGCTTAGATTTTTTTAATAATACTACATTTAACTTTCTTCTTGCTTCTGTTATAAAATTATCTATATATGGATTTCTTTGAGCTTTTGCTACAGTTACACTTTTGTATTTCTCACCAGCTTTTAAACTAGCTTCCATATTTCCCATATGTATAAGAGCAACAACAATTCCATTTCCATTCTCTTTTACCGAAGATACTCGATCAAAATCCTCTAACTCTACATTTGTTTTTAAGTAATCTTCAAACCATAATGTTGAAATAAAAGCTTTTGCCATTATTTTATATGACTCTTTTGCTATTTTTTTTCTTTCTTCATACGTTTTATCTGGAAAAGCCAGCTTTAAATTTGCCAAGGCTATTAATCTTCTCTTTTTTATAAGATAATAACCTATAATTCCTAATTTCTCAGCAAATTTAAACCTTGTTTTTTCTGGAAATAGAAGTAAAATATAACGAAAAATTTTAAATATTAAATACTGAATTTTATACATTTTTTTATCACCTATCTCTATTAATTTAACAAATTTATTATATCATAGAATAGAAAGTTATGCTATTTTTATAAGAAAGGGTGAGCTTTCGCTCACCCTTCATTAAAATACTATAACCATTACATTTTCATCTGGTCTTTGTTCATTAGATTTTCTATTAACTTTTCCATTTGTTACCCAGTCAAAAAGAAACTTAATATGAGATTCCATATTTCTAATACACTTTCTAGTTCCTTCAACTGTTCCTAATGTTCCGTCTTTTTCTCTCAAGAAAAAGTCTCTATTTATATTTTCTTCAAAGTTAATTGGCGTTCCATGAATATATCCTCCACCTGAAAAACGTATTGCATATTTTGCCATTCCAGCTGCATTATTATACTCATCTCTGTATCCCATTTCATACTTTAACACTGGAACTATAAAATATCCTCTAGGAGTTTCAAATCCTAAAGTACTTTCCATACCAGTTTTATTTAATGTATAAGAAATTAACTCCCACTGACCTTCAGAATTCTTTTGGAAAATACCTTGATTTTCATTTTCTAAATCTATTACAATAGCTTTTCTAAAGTTTGCATTAACTGCAGGGTATCTTGTGATAGCATTTTTACTTACTTTCAATGGTTTTTCTGCAATTGAAAGAGTATTTACATAAACATCATTACCACTTGTAGATTCAATTGACATTAATGATCTATCTGGTATAAATATTATTTCACCATTATAGCTCGCTCTAGCATTCTGATCTGCTGAAACTCCATACTTATCTTTAATTCTACTCATATTCTGGTTACTAGGATTTGGAACATATGTATTTATTGATACTAGTTCTTTTCCCTTTGCCGCTTCTGATTGTAAGAATTGAGATAATTTATGCACTTTACTGTTCATCTCTTCAAATTTAAATCTTCTTAATGTTACTAACATTGCCGAGATATAACCTTCAACTCTATTTCCATTCTTATCTTTTAGCTCTACTTTATACCATTCATTTTTATTTGATTCAACTTTTTCTAAAACCTTTAATTTTGTATTAAATGGAAATCTTACAATCTCTTTAGAATATATTGATGAATCTTGTCTAATGGGTGCATCTACACTTTTTATAAAAACATAGTTTAAATACTCTGGCTCAGCCTCATTATTCATTATATTTACATTAACACTCATTGGTATTACATTTTCATACTTCTCTTTTAACGTTTTAGTAACAGCATGAAGTGGTTGTGATAAAAAAGTAAGTCCTAAAATCATAATCCCTAAAGAGATTAATTTGCTTTTTTTCATTATAACCCACCTATTTTAATTTTGATTCCATTAGTTCTGTAACTATCTTAGGATTTGCTTTTCCTTTTGATAATTTCATAACTTGTCCAATTAGTCCTTTTAAAACTCTAGGTTTTCTACCTTCATCAGAATTTTTAAAGTCCTCTACCATCTTAGGATTTTCAGCTAGTACTTGATCTACTATTCCCTCAATCTCTCCTAAGTCAACAACCTGTATCATCCCTTCCTCTTTTACTATAACTTCTGGATCTCTACTATCGTTTAATTTTATAGTAAATAACTCTTTCGCTATTTTAGAAGAGATAATCTCTTTTTGAATAAGATTTATTATTTTTCCTAAATCTTCAGAATTTATTTTAGATTCCTCTATAGATTTTCCACTCTCTTTTAACTCTCTTAAAACTTCTGTCATTATCCAGTTTGATGAAAGTTTAGCGTTATTAGTAACTTTTACTACTCTTTCAAAATAATCAGCTAACTCAATCTCATCTGTTAATATATTTGCATCATATTCTGGTAATGCATAAGTTTCAATAAATCTTTTTAATTTTGCTGATTTTGATTCAGGCATTAATTTTTTTACTCTTTCAATTTCATCATCTTTTATAACAAGCTTTGGGAGATCTGGTTCAGCAAAGTATCTATAGTCCATTGCATCTTCTTTACTTCTCATTATTCTTGTTACTTGAGCATCATCATCCCAAAGTCTAGTTTCTTGATCAATAGTTCCACCGTTTTCGATAGCCTCAATCTGTCTTCCTATCTCATAGTCAATAGCTCTTGCAACTGCTTTAAATGAGTTTAAGTTTTTTACTTCAACTCTTGTACCAAAAACTTTACTTCCTTTTTCCATAACAGATATATTTGCATCACATCTTAGAGATCCTAATTCCATTGATACATCACTTATTCCAGTATATTTTATTGTACTTTTTAAAAGGTTTAAATACTCATAAGCCTCTTCAGAGCTTCTTAAATCTGGTTCAGATATTATTTCTAAAAGAGGCATTGATGCTCTATTGAAGTTTATTAATGATTCAGATCCTGCATGTATAGATTTTCCTGCATCCTCTTCTATTTGTATTCTAGTAATTCCAACAGTAAACTCTCTACCTGAATTTAACTTTACATCTAAAAATCCTTTTTCACAATATGGTTTTTCAAATTGAGTAATCTGATAATTTTTAGGAGTATCTGGGTAGAAATAATTTTTTCTATCAAATCCACTTACATTATTGATTTTACAATTTAAAGCTAATGCCGCTTTTACAGCATATTCAACTACTTTTTTATTTAACTTTGGTAACGCTCCTGGATGTCCTAAACATATTGGACATGTATGCGTATTTGTTGGTGAATTATCATAGTCTGCACTACATCCACACCAAACTTTTGTTCCTGTTTTTAATTGAAGGTGTACTTCAAGTCCTATTACCGATTCCCACTGTCTCGCCATTACACTCTCTCCTTTATCGCTTTTTCAAAAGCATCTCCTGCTTTTAAGATATCTTTTTCTCCAAATGCTTTTCCTAATAATTGTATTCCAACTGGTAATCCTTCAGTCATTCCTGCTGGTATTGAAATTCCTGGTATTCCTGCTAGGTTTGCCGGTATCGTAAAGATATCCTCTAAGTATAGTTCTACTGGACTCTTTTTAGCATCCAATCTAAAAGCAGGTCCTGGTGTTACTGGAGTGAATATAATATCAACTTTTTCAAAAGCTTTATCAAAGTCATTTTTTATTAATCTTCTAACTTTTTGAGCCTTCTTAAAATATGCATCAAAGAACCCTGCACTTAAAACATATGTCCCTATCATAATTCTTCTTTTTACTTCATCTCCAAATCCTTCACTTCTAGATTTTGTATATAACTCATCTATGTTTGAAGCATTTTTTGTTCTATGTCCATATCTAACACCATCAAATCTAGCTAAATTTGAACTTGCTTCTGCTGGAGCTAATACATAGTATGTTGGAGCTGCATATTTTGTATGTGGTAATGATATTTCTACTATCTCTGCACCTAAAGATTTAAAAGTTTCTAAAGCTTCATCTACAACCTTTTTTACTCCTGGATTTAGTCCCTCTATGAAGTATTCTTTCGGCACACCAATCTTCATTCCTTTTATATCTCCAGTTAAATAATCTAAATAATTTGGAACCTCTACTTCTTCAACTGTAGAATCATAGTCATCTACACCTGCCAATGTATTTAAAGCCAAAGCTACATCTTTAACTGTTTTAGCAAATGGACCAATCTGATCTAGAGATGAAGCAAATGCCATAAGACCATATCTAGAAATTCTTCCATAAGTTGGTTTTAATCCAACTACTCCACAAAATGATGCTGGTTGTCTAATACTTCCACCTGTATCTGACCCTAGAGATATATAACATTGGTTTGAAGCAACTGATGTAGCTCCTCCTCCACTACTCCCTCCAGGAACTCTATCTAAATCCCAAGGGTTTTTAGTTGTTTTTTCATAAGCAGATGTTGTTGTTGTTGAACCCATAGCAAATTCGTCCATGTTTGTTTTTCCTATTATTATTGCATCTGCATCTTTTAATTTTTTTACAACTGTAGCATCATATATTCCTTCATATCCTTCTAATATCTTAGAAGCTGATTGTGATGGTTCTCCAATTGATACCATATTATCTTTTATCGCTACTGGAATTCCTGCTAAAGCTCCTACAGTTTCTCCGTTTTGTATTTTATGATCAACTATCTTTGCCTCTTCTATCGCTTTTTCTTTTCTAAGAGATACAAAACTTCCAATCTCACCATCAGTTTCTTCTATTCTATCAAAAATAGCTTTAACAACCTCTTCAGATGTTAATTCTCTATTTAATATTTTTTCTTTTATTTCAAAAGCTGTCAACTCGTATATCTTTTTCACAGAAAAATCCTCCTTTAAAATTTATTCTCCAACTACCTTAGGTACTATTAGTGCTCCATCCTCTGAAGCAGGTGCATTTTTCATAGCTTCCTGAATAGTTAAAGACTCTCTTATTATATCTTCTCTTAACTTAACTCCAGTTTCATGAATTTGTACTAATGGTTCAACCTCATCAGTATTTATTTCACCTAAAACATCTATATACTCTAATATATTATTTAGGTCTGCTTGGAATCTTATAATTTCCTCTTCATTAAATTCTAATCTTGCTAATTTAGCTACGTTTAGAACCTCTTCTCTTGTTAAAGACATCTATCTTCCTCCCTATTTGTCAATTTATTTTTTTAAATATCTCCTATATTCTATAATGATTTTAAATACTTTATCTCTTGCGATGTTAGTTTTCTATATTTTCCTAACTCTAAATTCCCTAAATTTATCTTTCCAATAGCTTCTCTTCTTAAATATACTACTGGATGTTTTACTGCATCGAACATTCTTCTAACTTGACGATTTTTCCCCTCTCTAATAGCTATTATAACTTCACTTCTACCTTGATCTCTCTTTAATATCTTTGTCTTAGCAGGTAATGTTTGTCCATCTTCTAAGTTTATACCTTTTGCTAATTTTGAAAGATCTTTATCTCTTATTTCACCTTTTACAATTGCAAAATATTCCTTATAAACTTCTCCTTTTGGATGTATAACTTTATTGAAGATATCTCCATCATTTGTCAAAATTATGGCACCTTCTGTATCAGCATCTAATCTTCCTATTGGATATAATCTTTCCTTAGTATCTATTAAATCTGTAACTGTCTTTCTTCCTCTATCATCTTTTGAAGCACTTAAAACACCTTTAGGTTTATTTAATAAAAAATAAACTTTATTTTCTGATTTTAGTTTTTCAAATAACTGTCCTTTTATATAAATTTTATCTTTATCCGTAACCTTTTGTCCTGGTGTTACATCATTTCCATTAACTTTTATATCACCATTTTCAACAAGCTTATCTATCTCTCTTCTTGACGCATAACCACTTTGGGCTAAGTATTTATTTATTCTCATTGGTTCCATTTAATTTCTCCTTCATATCTTCATATTGTGGTAGTTCTTCTACCGTTGAAATTCCTAGGTAACCTAAAAACTTATCTGTTATTTCATATAAATTTGGTCTTCCTATAGTTTCTCTTTTCCCACAAATTCTTATAAATTTTCTTTCTTCTAAAGTTTGAACTACTCTATCTGTGGAAACACCTCTTACTGCTTCTATTTCACTCTTAGTTATAGGCTGACGATAAGCTATTATTGACAATGTTTCTAAGGCAGCATTCGATAATTTTTTAGGTTTTACATCTTGTTTAAAATATAGATTTACTATTTCTCCGCATCTTGGATTTGTTATTAAATAAACAATTTCTTGATCTATTTCAATATTTACTCCTGTATTAAATCGCTCTTTTTTTAATTCTTCTAAAATTTGTAGAATTTTTTCTATAGATACTGAAAAAAACTTACTTAAATCTCTTATTTTTATTTCATCTCCACCTAATAAAAGTATTGACTCTATCTGTTCCTTTATACCGATTATTTCTTCTTTAATCATATTAATCCCCTATATTGAATATTTATCAAATATAAATATACTTCTTCTAAATCTAATCCATTATATTTTTCATTATAGTTGATAAAA
>Ga0114939_10000526_pt1 | contig 31918 bp, 29 predicted proteins | sample AshMeaCrysSpring_FD_87196 | JGI IMG/M metagenome (GOLD analysis project Ga0114939, IMG submission 87196) | Groundwater microbial communities from Big Spring, Nevada to study Microbial Dark Matter (Phase II) - Ash Meadows Crystal Spring | ecosystem: Environmental > Aquatic > Deep subsurface >...
CAATTAACTGGCTAAGTTTTACACGAATACTGCCTATCTGTGGCTCATCGTAGCCGTCTATAGTCATAAACTCAAGTGCAGGCAGCAGCACATGGTTTATTCTTTTTTCCTTCAGAAATACACAAAACAGTTTTGTGCTCAGCAATTCACCCTGTGCCAAAATGTCTTTATTCAGCGCTTCGCTAAACGATATGCGCAGTATAATATTCAGAAACTCGAAATGCTCTTGTACAATGGCTTTGGCTTCCTGCAATGCCTCATTATTTTGTACCAGCCTGCCAACAAAAGCCTGATAATGTGCCTCCAAACTATCAATGGAACGTTTGGCCTCAGCTCGGTTGCCTGCGCTCAACGCATTACTTATTTCTACCAGGGAATTGGTGGTGCCGCTTAGGGCGCTTAATACCACGATTTTCGGTTCATCATCTGCCGTAATCAATTCGGTTACCTGATGCATCCTTTCGGGGCGGCCTACACTGGTGCCGCCAAACTTCATGATTTTCATTCCCCCGTGTCCCCCATTTGTTTCTTTCCTTAGGCAGAAAAAAAGCGATTCGTTTTTTTGAAATTTAGATATCGAAATAATTATTACAGACAATTAAGGATAGCCATAGCTACAGATAAGCATTTTTACTGGGTTGCAAATTTACAGGCTTAGGCCCATTTTTGTCGCCAGTTGTGCCAAGTCATTTACCACAGGCTGCACCAGCGGTATCCCGTTTTTCATGCGCTCCGCTTCCATTTCCCGTTCAGGATCTCCGGGTATTAGTACGGGTTGCGCGGCATCCATCGGTTTTGTTTGCCTGAAGCGCCTGATCCAGGCATCCATGTGGTGCTTAAATTCTGCCGCAGGCCTAAAGCCATCAATGCGCATGGCCCCTAAGAAATGCCCCAAACCATCGCCCGGCTGATAATCAGGCATGGGCACATAGGCAGGAAAAGGAGGTACCCAGGGTCCATAGCTAGCCCCACTTAGCACGCCGCTTAAGATATCCACCATACTGCTTAATGCGTAGCCTTTGTGCGAGCCATGTTCCCTATCGCCACCAAGCGGCAGCAGCGCGCCGCCTTCTTTCAAAATGTTGGCATCTACAGAGGGGTTTCCGTCTCTGTCCTGCACCCATCCGGGCGGGGCATTGGCCTTTTTGCGCTGCAATATTTCCAACTTGCCATTTGCCGCTGTAGTGGTGGCAAAGTCGGCCACAAAAGCAGGCTCCTCGCCTGCAGGCACGGCCAGGCAAACGGGGTTGGTGCCCAGCATGCGTTCTTGGGCAAAGGTGGGTGCCACCAGCGCAGAAGCATTCGTCATGGCCCACCCTATCATGTCATGTTCCAGGGCCATCATGGCATGAAAGCCGGCTATGCCAAAGTGATTGCTGTTGCGAACACTCACCCATCCACTGCCTACAGCGTTCGCCTTTTCAATAGCTATCTGCATGGCCTTAGGAGCCACCACCAGGCCCAGGCCGGCATCGCCATCTACCACAGCTGTGCTAGGTGTTTCGTGTACAATGCGAATGTTGGGTTTAGAATTGACCCTGCCTGCTTCTTGCAGGCGCACATAGCCGCTAAGCCGGGCTATGCCATGGCTGTCTATGCCACGCAGGTCGGCGCTCAGCAGCACGCGGGTTGCAAGGGTGGCGTTGGCATCCGAACAGCCAATAGCCTTAAAAACCTGTACGGAAAAATGGCTGAGATGCTCGTAGGTAAAAACAGTGTCCATAAATGAAAGAAGCGCTAGCCGGAATTACGACCGACGCTCAGATAGATTGTTGCAAAGAACTGCTGAAAAAGAAGTTTACCTGCAAGAAGCAAGTATTCTCAGGCCTTAGTCGAGCAAAATGATTCGGGAGCCACCGGTTTCGCCATTAATTGAAACCATTTCTATGTCGAAAACTAGCTCTTTGCCGGCCAGAAAATGGTTGCCATCAAGGCGTACCACTTCTTCCTGTATTTCGTAAACCGTAACCTCGTGAGGACGTCCATAATTGTCGCGAAGCATTAGCTGCATACCTACTTCCAATGCCATTTCGGAAGGGATGTTTTCTTTTGGAAAATCAATCAGGTTTTCTTCTTCCCATTCGCCATAGCCTTCTGCTGCCGGAATGTTGATGCTCTTTTTTTCGCCAATCGCCATGCCTTCTACACCGCGATCAAAGCCGCCTATCATTTGGCCGGCGCCTACTGTAAATTCAAGAGGCTCGCGTCCGGCAGAGCTGTCAAATTGTTCGCCGGTGGTGAGGCGGCCGGTGTAGTGAACTTTTACTAAATCACCTTTTTGTACTGTTGACATCCATATTATTTAAGGTGAGCAAGGTAGGAATAAAGCACAAATTGGTCAGCGGCAGCTTTGTTAATCCGTTTCTGCAATCAAGGCACTATTAGAAAATGCATCCCTCAAAGGTTGTAAGGTTGTAGCTTGCGAAGCCAAATAGATGCCTGTGAAATATCTGCTTTGTGCCCTGCTTTATGCCAGCAACCTGCTTTTTGCTGCGCCACCTCCTAATAAAATATTGCCCGGTGCCTGGCGTATGGATGTTTACTTACCCTTGCTAAAAGGCAAGCGGGTTGCCATTTTTGCCAACCAAACCACCGTGGTTGGCCCACAAAACACACACCTGGTAGACACGCTGCTAAAGCGCGGCGTGAACGTTATAAAAATATTTGCCCCCGAGCATGGATTTCGAGGTACCGCCGATGCGGGCGAAAAAATTGGCAACCTGACCGATAGCCTCACCAGCCTGCCCATCGTATCGCTTTATGGCGAGAAACGCAGGCCATCAGTCACCGACCTTGCCGATGTTGATTTGCTCCTTTTTGACATTCAGGATGTTGGATTGAGGTACTATACTTTTATATCCTCTTTGGAAGAGTACATGAATGCGGCCCTTGAAAACAACAAGCCGCTTTTGGTACTGGACAGGCCAAACCCCAACGGTTTTTATGTGGACGGACCGGTTTTGGAAAAGCCCTTCAAATCGTTTGTAGGCATGCAGGCAGTGCCCCAGGTGTACGGTATGACGATTGGCGAGTACGGCATGATGCTGGCTGGCGAACGCTGGTTGAGCGACAAAGCCAATGCGCGAATGGATTACAATCGAAAAACTAAGCCTACCCAGGATACACCTTTCCACTTTCTTGTAATTAAATGTGGCAATTATACCCACGACAACTACTACGAATTGCCGGTGCGTCCATCGCCCAACCTGCCCAACATGCAAAGCATTTTGCTTTATGCTTCTACCTGCTATTTTGAGGGAACAGAAGTGAGCCTGGGCCGCGGTACAGATAAGCCCTTTCAGCTTTTTGGGCACCCATCTTATCCAGACACGTTGTTCTCATTTACACCTGTAAGTGTGCCTGGCGCTACCAGCCCACCACTCAAAGACAAGAAATGCTATGGGTACGACCTGAGCAAGGTAAAAATTGATATCAACAAAAAGGAGTGGCGGCGCATAAACCTGAGTTACCTATTAAAGGCTTATGAACTGTTTCCAAACAAAGACAGCTTCTTTTTGCGGCCTCGCAAATCGAACCCAGAATGGAAAGATTATTTCTTTAATAAGCTAAGTGGCAACTACATGCTGATGTGGCAAATAATGAATGGAAAAACCGAGGCTGAAATCAGGAAAAGTTGGGAGCCTGGCATTAAAAAATTCATGGCCATTCGCAAAAAATACCTCCTATACCCTGATTTCCGGGTGCTGTAGGTTTGCGGCTCTATTTTAAAGTAGAAACAATGCTAGGAATTAAAAAACCCAACGATTTGCGGGTAGTTTTTATGGGCACGCCAGAGTTTGCAGTGGCATCGCTGGATGCCCTTGTGCAAGCCGGCTTTAATGTCGTTGGAGTAATAACAGCGCCAGATAAACCGGCCGGACGAGGCATGCAGATGCAACAAAGCGCGGTTAAGAAATATGCGGTGGAACATGGCTTGCACGTGATGCAGCCGGAAAAACTTAAAAATCCTGATTTTTTACAACAATTGCGCAACCTGCATGCCAACATACAAGTGGTAGTAGCCTTTCGCATGTTGCCCGAAGTGGTATGGAATATGCCGGCAATGGGCACCATTAACGTACATAGCAGTTTGCTGCCGCAATATCGGGGCGCCGCACCCATTAATTGGGCAGTTATTAATGGAGAAACCGAAACGGGCGTAACCACCTTTAAGCTGAAACATGAAATTGATACAGGCGATATACTGCTGCAACAAAGTATGCCGATAGGCCCCAACGAAAACGCCGGCGAAGTGCACGACCGTATGAAAGAACTAGGTGCCCAGTTGCTGGTAAAAACACTGCTTGGATTATTGGACGGATCGGTAAAAGAAGTAAACCAGGCTTCTATGGCTGGCTCAAACGAAACAAAACATGCGCCCAAGCTGTTTACCGACACTTGCCGAATAGATACTTCCAAGCCGGTGCATATGGTTCACAATTTGGTGCGGGGCCTTTCTCCATTTCCCGGCGCCTTTACAACCCTGAGTGGAAAAATGCTCAAAATTATCAGTGCCACCCCCCTACCCGGGCCTGTGCACGAAGAACCTGGACATTTTGTGAGCGATGGCAAAACACATTTGCGCCTTGCCTGTGCCGATGGCTACCTCGAAATACTGGAGCTTCAACTAGAAGGGAAAAAGCGTATGCCCGTGCAAGAGTTCCTCAAAGGCTATCGCATTTAATTTGACTGTCATTCAACCGGTGCCATTACCAGTTCACCTGCACGTTCACTGATTGATCAGCGGTAGCACCCATGGCCACCATGCCTGCTTCACTTATTACCATCAGTGGTTTGGAGTCTTTCTTCAATTCGGGCAGGGTGCTGAGCACTTTCGCAAAAATGTGTTTGGAAGTTGCTGTATTGGTAATCTTCACAATCGTTCCAACCGGCACCTCATTCATCAGCGCGTAAAATTTGCCATCGGACCAGCCGCTCATACTTTTAAATCCGTTTGCCGGTCCAGTGACCGTATTTGCTTTTTCGCCAGGAGCATATTGTGCTCCAAAAACCCCTGCGCCATTGTATTCCATTGGCTTTTGTGGGGTTTCGGGTGATTCAGGCGTTTTTTGAGGTTGCTTTTCAGCCACCGGCGCACCAGGAGGAACCGCTACTACTAAAGGTTGAGATGGTTCTGCAGGCTTCGCCTCGCTTTTAGCTACTGGGGTAGTCAGGGTAACCGTTGCACTGCTTGTTGCAGGATTGATATATCCTACCAGCAACTCCTGCCCCGCACTTACCTGCTCGCTGCGCAGTTTATTCAGTTCTTTCAGGTCGGCTATTGATTGGTTGCCGAAATTGATTCCAATACGATAAAGCCCTTCGCTTGCACCCACTTTGTACATCACTTTTATGCAATCCTGTGTTTTGCAGCTTTTGCTTATTACACCGGCTATGGGTACCCGCAGGGTGTTGCCCGGCACGGCTACAGGAGCGGTTTTGGGGTTGGCTTCTGTTATTTGCTCCAGGGTGATGCCGTAGTAAGCGGCTGCTTTGGCGGCGTCTTCACCTTCCTTTACCGTATGCATAATGTAGGCTACACCGGAGTTTACCCAGGCATTGGCCATTTGGGTTTGTGCAGCACCTGAAATAAAAAAGAATAATGGCAGGATGAGGCTTTTCACGGAAATCAATTTTGATGTGCAAATATTCAAAACTTACACCCCGCCTGGCAGGTCATTTTCTTCACGCTTGTGTACAATCACTTCCTGATTCGCCATTCAAGCGGATAATAATTATTAACCCTGCTGCCCAGGTTTTTTGCCCAACCTAATCCCAGTTCCTCAAAGGTCATCATGGCAAAGCCTGCAGGTTGTTGGGGTAAAACAATGTCGAGCCTACGCAAATAATTTAGTGCATCCTGCATAGGAAGTTCGAAGCGCGGCACCGGTGGCGAAACCAACGATGACAGTGCCAGCGCATGATGAGGCACAAAACCTTTGCGGGCGCTAGTGCCCAGCGCCACACCTGCCTGCCTGATGCGCACACCTGGCTGCAGTGTATGCAATACCTCAAACGCTTGCTGCGTAAGCGTGTGCCATGTTTCGCCTACTAAAAAGGTGAGGTAATCCTCAGGCAGTATCGTAAAATCCACGGCAGATTCGGGCAAACATGCTGCTTTCAAATCTCTTAGCCTTTTGTGCTCAACACGTTTGCCTTCGCTGCTTTCAGTCTTGCGCATAGCAGCCAAAAAGAACCCTTCGCCAGGTAGGTTGTATGGGTAAAACCTGTAACCACTGAAATGTTGGGTTGGCGATTGAACATGCACTACTCCCCATTCCTTGTTACAATTTAGTATCAAAGATTCGCATTCAAAATTGGTGGCAAGCCAATCCAATATTTCTTCGTCTTCCTGCGGTGAATAACTACAGGTGGCATATATGAGCACACCACCAGGCATTAAAGCAGGCCATACATCAGCCAGTATGCGCTGCTGCCTTTGTGCACAAAGTGCCACATTGTCCATGCTCCATTCGTTTATAGCAGCGGCATCCTTGCGAAAGAGTCCACTGCCGCTGCAAGGCGCATCTACTAATACCATATCATAAGCAGCATTTAGAGCGCCAAAATCGGCCGGATCACTATTGGTAACAATCACGTTGGCGCTACCCCATTTAGCTACATTTTCGGCAAGCACCGGCACCCGGCTATTGATAACCTCATTACTTACCAGCACATCTTTTTCTTGCAGCAGCGATAATAAATGCGTGCTTTTGCCCCCGGGTGCAGCGCACAAATCAAGCACTCTTACAGGACCCGGTGGCCGGCTTTGGCTAAATGCCTGCTCCAAAAACATGCTACTGGCTTCCTGCACATAGTAGGCGCCTGCATGCAGCAATGGGTCGGTGGTAAAATATGGCCGTTTCGCCAGGTACCTGCCGGTAGCGCACCAGCCAATTGGCGAATGCTCCCATTGGCTGTTCATGCCTGAATGCCACTTGCGTGGGTTAATTCTAACGGAAGTAACGGCCGATTGTTGATGATGCACGGCCACAAATTGCTCCTCGTTGAAGCCCATGGTGCTCTTGAGCGATTGAATAAAGGCTTTCGGCAACGGTTGAGTCATGTGGCTACAATTGATAAATGAACTTGAATGATCGAAGCGCCTTTTTGCAAAGATTTATTTTTCACGTGCATCATTTCAGGAGTTTTTAGTGTTTTATACTTGTTGCAAACCATCCTGCGCGCCAACCATGAATAGCAAAGAGGTTCAAAACGAGCATATATCAGCCAAATTTCAAGTCACCATCTATTTTTCCATGGATGATGACTTTATGGCACTTGTGCCTCCTCACCGCACATATGTTAACTATCTTATCAACAAGGGCATTGTTGATACGTACAGCGTAAGCCTCGAAAGCCAGCGAAGTTGGATTGTAGTGAATGCGGCTAACAAGGCGGAGGTGGAGCGCATTTTGGCAAAATCGCCCTTGTATAAATATTGGACTTTTGAAATAGACGAGTTGTTTGTGGTAGATGGTCAAAACTATCGCTTGCCTGCCTTGCAATTCAACTAATCAGTAAACTTCTGAAAAAAAATTTTGCAGGTAAAGCCTGCCCCCTATTTTTGCACTCCCAAAACGGAAAAAAGGGAGCATAGCTCAGCTGGTTCAGAGCATCTGCCTTACAAGCAGAGGGTCCTTGGTTCGAATCCGAGTGCTCCCACAGGTATAAGAAGGTCATTCAAAAGTGAATGGCCTTTTTTTGTTAAAAACCCATTCGACAATTGTAGTAAGCAACAACAAATTCATCGTGCCATCGTCAACCCTTTAACTTGCATCATTCAACTATTGAAACGCGGTCGGCTTATGGGATTTCGCATTGCGTGAAAGCAAGAAAGGAATCTCACGGTATTGAAACGTTGACTTACAATAAAATAAAGCAGATAAGGGAAACGCTTGATTCTGACAGCGCGGACTGTTTTGTACCTAACGCACAAAAGAGGATTCTTTTTAAGGCGGTTATATGCTACAATAAGTGGGTCTAAGAAAATTGATGGTGCATCTGCACTGTTTTCTGCATAATAATCAATCGCCTCCTCTATTTCTTTTTGTGCCCGGGGCGAAACAATTATATCAAAGGCCATATTTCACTTGCAGCTTTTTAATTGATTCTTCCGATGTAAGATATTCTTCCGGATCTTCAGCCAACCTGTCATCAAGAACTTGTTTCAGTTCGGCTGTAAGTTCCAAATCGTTGTCCTCCTCCACAATTATCCTGATTGGCTTAGACAGGAAAGTGGTCTTAATTTCACTCAATATCTCTACACTCATTTCCTGGGCCGATACCAAATGATATATTACATGCTTCATGCTCAAATGTAATTTACTGTCTTAATCCTTAGGAATTGAAAAACATTTAGTTCAAAATATCCTTCAAAGACAAAAGCATACTGAAAATTCGGAGTTAGGATTGGTAGGCCACATACCTGGTTTTTCACAGGGTCTTTAACATTTCTTAGGTACGATGAGGAACCTGGAACTCAACTTACAAAAGCGTATGGTGAATATAGAAAAGTCTGAACCAGGTATTTACGTTTCCTATAATGTTCATTCATATAGAAAAATCAAAGCTTACTTTGCCCACTCAGCATACCTGTGAAATTATGCTACAAACACTAAAACAACTGGACGTCGCCCTGCTAAAGTACATAAACAGCACACTGTCCAACCCTTTGTTTGATGCCATCATGCCCTGGCTGCGCGAATCGTGGTTCTGGCTGCCGCTCTACCTGTTTTTTTTAGTTTTTGCTATTGTAAACTTTCGGGCAAGAAGCGCCTGGTGGATTGCCGGGTTTATTGTGAGCGTGAGTAGCTCCGATATCATTAGCAGCCGTGTTTTTAAGGAGGTTTTTCAAAGAATACGGCCTTGCCGCGACCCTGAAGTGTTGCCTCAAATTGTGTTAAGACTTCAAAACTGCAGTGGCGGATACAGTTTCACTTCTTCGCACGCCAGCAACCATTTTGCCATGGCAGCCTATGTTTTCTTTTCGCTGGCAGCAGTAGCGCCCGTTAAGTACCGTAGCGCCATGTTTGTGTGGGCGGCAGCGGTGTCGTACGCACAGGTTTATGTAGGTGTACACTACCCTGCCGATGCGTTGGCAGGTGCACTGCTTGGTTCCTTAATTGGTACAATTATAGCTAAATACCTGGGCCGCCACCATGCTTTCAGCCTGCAAACTGCTTAAGTGTCCTGTAACCTGCCAATTACTGATTTACTGCTAACGGCACCATGCGTCCACCGGAATTTGCCAGTCTGTCGCCTTCTTCGTGGTACTCTGCATCCTGGTTCACTTTCCACAGGTCGTACACTGGTTTGCCGGCAATAATGTTGCGCACGGCAAGCATGGCGGTCATCATGCTATGATCCTGGTTATTGTACTTATGCATGCCATTGCGCCCCACCAAAATGAGTCCGGGCAGTGCTTGCAGGCCTTGTTTTATTTGCTCTACCTGGTCCAGGTATTGCCTGTCGTACACGGGGTATGCCTTGGGCTGGCGCACCACATAGCTATCTATTAAATCCTGCGCCTGGCAAAGCCCTATAGCTTCCATTTCGCCAACAGCCATTTGCTCCAGTTCAGCATTGGTGCTGGTCCACAAGCCGTCGCCCTCAAAACAAAAGTATTCCAGGCCATAGCAAGCCATTTCGGCATCGGGCACCATGTAGGGGCTCCAGCTTTTGAAATTCTGAACCCTGCCTACCCTTACTGCGGGGTCGTGAATGTAAATCCAGTTATCGGCAAACTGGTTGCGTTCTTTCAGTATGAGTACTACGGTAATGAAGTCGCGGTATTGCAGGTTGCCAGCAGCTTCCAGCACAAACGAAGGCAGCGGGTTATTAATACTCCATACCACTTCGCGAAGCGGAGCCGATGAAATTACATAATCATAGCCGTCAAACACACGGCCAGTATGATTCCTGAGCAACCATTTGCCGGTATTATCTGCTCTTTCAAGGCTTGTTATGGCACAATCCATGTGAATCCGCACCCCCAAATGCTCGCAGCGTTGCCTGCAGGTTTGCCACATTTGCCCCGGGCCATTTTTGGGGTACCGGAAAGTATCTATCAGCGTTTTTATTACTGCCTCGCCTGCCTGCCCACGCCGGGGCGGAAACAGGGCATTAAAAATAGCACTGCTTAGCGAAAGCCCTTTTATGCGTTGCGCTGCCCAGTCGGCCGAAATTTGATGGCACGGTATGCCCCAAACTTTCTCGGTATAGGTTTTAAAGAAAATATGGTACAGGCGCCTACCGAACTGGTTGGTCACCCACTGCTCAAAATTCTCAGGATTTCGCACCGGAAAGAGCTTTGCTTTCAGGTAGCTTATTACGCAAAGCAACGACTCCCAAATACCCAGCTTGCGCAGCGCTTCACCAGCCACCAGTGGGTAAGAAAAAAACTGTCTGTCGTAAAATATGCGGCTGCTGCGCGGCCTTTCCAGTAGCTCATCGCCCAAAATTTCGGTCCACAGGTCTTCTACCTCTTTGCTCTTGCTGAAAAAGCGGTGCCCGCCTATGTCAAATTGATAGCCTTTGTAGGTTTCGGTGCGCGATATGCCCCCTACATAATTGGGGTCTTTTTCAAAAACGTCAACGGTGTAATTACCATTTTTCGCCAGCATGTATGCGGCTGTTAATCCAGCCGGCCCAGCACCAAGGATGGCTATATTTTGATTGTTCATGCAATAAACTGGCAACAAAAATAAGCTTTAGCAAACGGAGATATTGGGATGGTTTACGGGCAGCAAAAGCTGCCTGCACCGAATGTAATAGTGGCTTTGTAGCGATTAATATAGTTTTGCAACCAATCAGCACGAAATTCCTAGATGGAAGAAATAGTCATTTTGACGGGCCTCATTGTACTAAACGGGCTTTTTTCGATGAGCGAAATTGCCCTGGTAAGCTCCCGAAAAAGCCGCATGGAGCAACTTGCCAACCAGGGCAATGCCCGTGCAAGACAGGTTATTCACCTTATTAGTAGACCCGAAGTGTTTTTGTCTACGGTACAAGTAGGCATCACACTCATCTCTATAATAACTGGCTTGTACTCGGGCGAAAAGTTTGGGAAAGACCTTGAACCACTTATTGCCCGTATCAATTTGCTGAAGCCATACTCAGCCACCATATCCACCGCGCTGGTGGTTATAATCGTAACTTTTTTAAGTATACTTATAGGCGAACTGGTGCCCAAGCGATTAGCCATGCTGCGGAGTGAAAAAATTGCGCTTATATCAGCACCGGTCATGGTATTCTTATCCAAAGTAGCCTTTCCGGCTATTTGGCTGCTCAATAAAACTACGGCACTGCTGTTTCGTTTATTCAATATTAAGCTGAGCCAAACGTCGTCGGTTACCGAAGAAGAAATAAAAGCACTGGTGAGCGAAAGCGCCGAAAGCGGTGAGATAGACGAAGCCGAACAGGAAATTATTGAGCGGGTATTTCACCTGGGCGACCGGTCTATTACCTCGCTTATGACACACCGTAGCGATATTGCCTGGTTGCCGGCACATGGTACTATTGCCGACCTGGTAGCCAAAAGCCGTCAAGCCGCGCACAGCATTTACCCCATATGCCGCAATACCATTGACGATATTGAAGGCGTGGTACAGCTTAAAGACCTGATAGCTGCGGATAAAACACATGCCTTGCGCGATTTTATACGCCCTGCCGTGTATGTTCCCGACAATATTTCGCCCTACAAGCTGATGGAAAAGTTTAAAGAAACCAAAATACACAGTGCGTTCATTGTAGATGAATATGGTACACTGCAGGGCATGATAACCCTCAACGATATTCTGGAAGCCATTGTGGGCGATATACCCGAGCACGGCGATGATGATTATTCTATTACCGAGCGCAAAGACGGTAGCTACCTGGTAGATGGTCAGTTGCCCTTTTACGATTTTCTGGTGCATTTTGACAAAGAAGAATGGGTAGATGATGAGCAGGAATTTGATACGGTGGCAGGCTTCCTTATTCACCACTTAGAGCGCATACCGGTGCCCGGCGATTCATTTGAATGGCGCGGTTTTCAATTTGAAATAATGGATATGGATGGTGCACGTATAGACAAAGTGCTTGTAATGGTAGCATCCAATGGGCCTAATCATACCGACGAAGAAGCCGGCAAAGAGGATGTGGTAGAATAAACCATGCCCATAACAGTTGAAGCAAAAACCGTATAATTATTACCTGTATTTATCTCCAAATTTGGCGTTTGCCTCATCAAAGTACAATTTAGCAGCCTCATGCAGGTACATTATCAACTGGAAACCTTGCCGTTGTTCAGAAACGCCGTAATAACAATTGGCACTTTCGATGGCGTACACTCCGGGCACCAAAAAATCATAGATCAACTGTTGGCTGAGGCAAAAGAAGCCAACGGCGAATCGATTATTATCACCTTTGAACCCCATCCGCGAACCATAGTAAGCCCCGGCGCAAACTCCTTGAAGCTCATAAATACCTTACCGGAAAAGCTACAGTTGCTGCAATCAAAAGGAATTGACCACGTAGTAATAGTACCCTTCACCAAAGTATTTGCCGATCAGCCAGCTCTGGATTATGTGCAGCATTTTCTGGTAGCAAAATTTAAACCCCACAGCCTCATAATAGGTTACGACCACCGCTTTGGCCACAACCGTGAAGGCGATTATCAATTGCTTGAAAAGCTTAAGCATTCCTATAACTTTAAACTCAAAGAAATTCCAGCCAAGGTACTGCATCATGTAACCGTAAGCAGCACCCGAATACGCGAAACCCTGCAGGCGGGCCTAATAGACGAGGCCAACGCGCTGCTGGGCTATCCTTTCTTTTTTGAAGGCGTGGTAGTGCAGGGCAACAAATTGGGCCGCACCATTGGTTTCCCTACAGCCAACCTGCAGGTACAAGGCACCGACAAAATAATACCTGGCCACGGTGTGTACGCTGTACATGCCTGCCTGCCTGGCGATGGCACCTGCCTGCTTAAGGGCATGATGAATATTGGCATACGGCCTACGGTAGATGGTACCAGGGAAACTGTAGAAGTAAACCTGTTTGATTTTGACCGCGATATTTATGACCAAACCCTTAGGGTGTGCCTGATTGAGCGGTTGCGCGGCGAAGTAAAATTTGCAGGTATTGATGCCCTTAAGGCCCAATTAGCCACGGATAAGCAAAATGCCAAAAAAGCCCTGGCCGGAAAAGATTTGCTACCAGGAAAGTTGATAGGTTGAGGTTGAGGCTAAGGTTTATATTGAGGATGCATATAGAATCACAAATCAGAGGTCCGTCATCTAAATTGCAATCATCCTCACCACCATTTCTTTTAGCAGGCCGGCATCATTTGTAGTTACATTGCCTATGCCTATACTTTTCAGGTTGTATTCGTGTATTAAAAGCAGGGCGTTTTCTATTCCTTTTTGGCGGTAGCTTTTGGCACAGGTAATGATATCTTTTACGTAATTGCCAAATGCGTTTTTATAGCCCAGGTAAACGGCCAGTTGGTTTTCATCGTTGGTACCTGCACCAAAAACCAGGTAGGCCTTACTGAAAAAGGAATAAAGGGCCGGCAATAATTGCTGTATGGGCAGCGCCTTGGGGTTGCTTTCGAAGTATTGAATAATTTGCAGACACTTGGTAAGGTTGCGCTGCGTAAGGGCATGCTGCAGTTCAAAAGCATTGTATTCCTTGCTGATGCCTACATAGTCCTCAATATCGTCAACGGTTATCTGTTTTCGGTCCTGCAGGTTTATCAGCACCTTTTCTATTTCATTGTTCAGCCGCTGCAGGTCGTTGCCTATATGCTCTACCAATAAACTGACGGCATGGTCGCTTATGGAGTGCCCCTTTGTTTGCACCAACTTCATCACCCAGGCCGGCACTTCATTGTCCCAAAGCTTTTTGGTAGTAAGGAGTTCGCCATATTCCTTAATGGTTTTGGCAAACTTGGTACGGCCGTCAATCTTCTTGTCTTTGTACCCCACCACCAGTATGGTTGTTTTGGCGGGGTTTTCAAAGTAGGGCTCCAACTTTTCAATATCCCGCATATACTGAGCTTCTTTTAGCAGCACCACCTGCTTTTCGGCAAACATGGGATAGCGCCTGCAGGCATTTAACACCTCTGTCCAGTCGGCATCACGTCCGTAAAACACACTCAGGTTAAATCCGGCTTCCGATTCTTTGAGGATCCGCTTCTCTGCATATTCTATAGCCTGGTCTATGAAGAAGCTCTCCTCTCCCTCAAGCCAGTACACAGGCTTAAAAATGCCTCGTTGCCAGTCGTGGATAATCTTTTCGGCCGACATATCTTGCAAAGCAAACGATCCTGACGCCAGTACTATTACAAAGTTTTTAACACGCTGTAAAAAAGCCTTTGGCACAGTGTTGGCATTAATAGAAGCACTTTCATTTTAAAAACAATCGCTATGAACAACGAATTTGGCAATGCACCCGCCAACCAACCGAAAGACAACCGAACCCTCATTTATGGAATACTGATAGGTCTGCTACTGGTTACCTGGGGTTATATTATCTACGACAAAAGCAAAACCAAAGAAGAAATAACCACGCTGAGCAACCAGGCCACCATGGTTACCAACGAACGCGACGAGATAAAAGAACTGTATAATGCATCGCTTGTGCGCCTCGATTCGCTGATGGGCGAAAACCAAAGCCTGGCCGACAGCATGGACACCCGCAACAGTGAAGTAGCCAAACTGAAATCGGAAATCAGGAAAATTCTGGGCAACAGCAATGCCACCAAGGAAGACCTGGCAAAAGCCCGCCGCATGATTGGGGATCTTAATGGTCAAATTGAAACCTTATCGAGAGAAGTGAACCGCCTGAAGGGTGAAAACCGCGAACTGACAACCACAAACCAGCGCATTACGGAAGAAAAGCAGCAGGTAGAGCAAAACCTGGCCACCACCTCGGCCGAAAAAGAGGCTATACAAAAGAACCTGGACGAAACAATGGATGTGGCCGGTACCCTCAAGGCTTCCAATATTGCCATAATGGCTATTAACGAAAAAAGCGGTGGCAAGGAAAAGGAAACTACCACAGCCAAAAAGGTTGACAAACTCCGTGTTACGTTCGACCTTGACCCGAATCGCCTTGCCAAAAACGGGCAAAAGGAGATTTACGTATCTGTTACCTCGCCAGATGGCTCACCCATTTCCAAGGGCAACTTCAGCACCCGCGAAGAAGGCCAGAAATTCTACACTTCGGTAGTGCCTGTTGACTACGACAATACGCGTAAAGCGCCGGTAAGTTTTGATTTGCGCAACGAAAGCGGCTACAAAACCGGGGACTACAAAATAGAAATCTATCATAACGGATTCAAGATTGGTGAAGGCACCCGTTCGCTCAAGAAAAGCGGGCTGTTTTAAAGCTGAGCAATTTCTGCCATTCCGAATGTGTGAAGGCCGCCAGTACATGGCGGCCTTTGTTTTTACCTGAGCGGCAACAAGAAATGTGTTTATTCATACTTAGCCAGTTTTCCCTTGCTCAAAACATCCGACTATTTGGCTTGTCACCCTGAGTTTTTTTTCAGCCACTCCCTATTTTTGCCCGCCTTGCTATTGAAGCATTTGGCCGCACCTCTGGCTGTTAAACTATCCTTCAAACCATGGTTGAAGCTGTTTGTTCTATTGTACAATTGGAGAAAAAACTACGATTTAAAAATTTAGCCCGGCCCTTCCCACAAGCCATAATACTCGCATTCATTTTGTTGTTAAACCCTGGTTTCGGACTGAGCCAGGGAAAGGCATGGCAAGCGGTTCCCAACAATTTTTCCTACGACGAAGGCCCTAGCGGTGAGATGTATGCCAGGGAAGATTCCATCTTTTTTGCCATGAAGCGTTTTGGGTCATCGTTGCTTGCTAAATATTACAATGGCCGCATCGAGGTGATGATGCCTTACGGCAGGTTTCCATCATTCAAGTGTGCCGGAGGATTTGCCAACAAGCAAAACGAGCTGTATTTCATTTACGACAGCAGTTATGCAGAGCCCGCTTTCCAAAGCAGAAGGCACCTTGCCCGCTACAACCGGGCAGACAGTTCGTATACCGTGTTTCCAAATCCGGATAACGGCTACGGTTTTTCCACCGAAAAGTTTGAACTGAACGGCGAGTTGTTTTACCTCTATACGCAGGCTTCGGGCAAACCAGCGCTGGCAAAACTCGTTGCAGGCGGCTACGAGTTCATCCGGGGCCCCGAAGACGGCCTGGGATTCCATATCGTACTAGGCGATACAGCCTACTTCTCCTATTTTTCACCCGAAGACAATGCAACCATGCTTGTGAAGTTTGACGGGAAAAATTTCCGGAAAATTCGCAAACAGGAGAGCTGTATCTCCATTTTCTCAAACCTGGTACTTTTTAATAACCAGGTCTATTTTGTTGCGCAATGCATTACCGATCGATTTCTTGCGCGGGTGGACGATACCGTGGTTATGCCGCTCAGGCATATTCCTGAAAATGCGAACATTGCGAATACACTTGCCGTGCATGACAATAAAATCTGGTTCACGCTCTGGCGGGGTATAGATGGCGAAATCTCTTACCTGTCTAATTTCGATGGTGATTCTATTCGATATGCTACGCCCAATATGGGAAAGAATTTCATGTTCAGAAATCCAATCTCATTTAAAGGAAAGCTCTGTTTCAAACAAGAGAAAGCGCAGTACGCCACATTTCATTTTTGGGACAGCGGCCAGGTGAAACAGGTGCCCTTACCTGCTCCTGCCACTCAAACCTATGTTAATGCCTTTGAAGACTACCTCGTAGTTGAAGACAAACTGTATTTGAGCATGATATTGGACGGGTACTGCCTTTCCTCAGGTATTGCCTCATTTGATGGCGATAAACTTGAATGGCTCAACCTTCCTTCATTAATGGACATTCAAAGCCCGGCCATTCGGTTCAGGAATACCATTGCTACCTGGTCGTTTCAAATTCCCTACAACCTGATGATCCTTTCCGACACCGTGGCTCAAACGGCATGCTCAGGAGCCACTGTGAGTATAGGGAGCAACAGCTTAGGCACAACTTTTCAATGGCAGATTTTTGACGGTAACAACTTCGCTAACATCAGCGACAACTCGATATATCAAAACACAACCACGAGATTCCTGACACTTGTGGCGGCCCCCACGGCCACGGCAGCCAACCTCTACAGGTGCCTCATCGATGGAAAACCATCGGCTGTCTACAGGCTGAGGTTTGAGAACAGGTGGCTTGTTGGTCCGGCATTGGAACGCAACTGGAATACGCCAAATTTTTGGAGTTGTGGCGTTGTGCCAGACCAGTTTACCGATGTTGTAATACCGTTCGGCAATATCCGGCTTAGCAACAACACTACGGTTCGCAGCCTGCGCCTGGCCGAAAATGCCATGCTGAAAATTGCCCCGGGTATCCAATTGAGCATCAGGAACTGAGCTGTTGCTTTTGGACTACAGTAATGTTTACAGAATAGCCCGCAAAGCCGCCCTGCCGATATGCACCGTTTTTGTGTCACCAGCCTTACGCCCTTCGTACTGGAAGCTCAATTCAAGCGCATTGGCCAGCCGCTTGGTAAAATCTACCGACCACAACAGGTTGCGCCCGGGCTGCAGCCCTTCCAGCATAATGTAACCCGCTGTAGTATTGGGCTCACCATCGAAGGTGATTTGCGAATACGTGAGTTTACCATTGATTACGGCATTTTGAAGCGCGTTGTACTTAGCCTCCACATTTACGGCATGGCTCACACTCAGCAAGTCTTCACCACCCGACACACCATCTTTATGGCCATACTTGTAGCTGGCCTGCGTACGAAACGTAGCCCCTTTGGTGTAAATAATCTTAGGCTCCAGCGAATAGTATTCGATGATATAATTCCTGTTATCAAATTTCGGATTGGGCGTAGCTAGTTTGTTGTTGCCGGTGCGCCCGTTCAGTTCGGTTGTAATGGTGCGGCCAAAATTCTTGCGCAGGCGCAGCGAGTACTCCCTATTGGCCCTTGTTTCAAAGCCATACGTAAGCAGGGCCCTCACCTGGTTGCGTACCTGGCTCAGGTCCAACCCCCACTTTGTGCTAAACCTGTTGAACGACAATGAATTAGCCAGGTTGTTGGCTGTAGAAATTAAAGCAGAATCCTCCACACTGCCAGCAAAGGGATTAAACTGCGGCTTGCCATCGCTCAGTTGTTTTTTATTGGCCTGCAGGCTCGATTGGGCAACTGTTTTGGAAAGGAACTGTTTGATCCCGCTTTTTTCGCGGGCCCAAATGGCGCGGGGGTTCAGGGTAAGCGAATAGTTGAGCGTAGTATAAGCCGCCCGCACAAATCGGTTTGTTGGCGTAAATATGCGGATGTACCTGGCCTGATCGGGAAACTGGGCCACCTCAAACTCGTTTAGCTGGGGCACTCCATCAGCATTGTAGTCTATCCAGGCATATTCGCCTCTTCCTGCCGGCACTTCTATGTAGCTGAAATCGCGCTGCTGTTCCTGCCCGGTACCCAACTCGTATAAGGCACTGCCCACGGCGGCGCCCTTCCAAATGCGCATCTGGTATTCGCCCCGGCCCACCAGGCTGTTTTCGCTTTGCTGAGTAGTAATGCCGGCCGTTTTTACCTGTAGTATTCGGTAAGTGCCATTTACACGGGCCTGATGGTTGGCGCTTTTGTAGAACTCGGCGCCGGCGGCAAATGTGTGGTTTACATCGATGGGTACAAACTCCTGGCCAACCGGGTACTTGTTGGCGCGGGAAAAATAGTTGAGGTACCATTTGTTTGGCTTGGCCGTGTTGCTGCACAGCCAGGCACTCCAATCTCTGAACGAAAAACTGTTTAGCAGCAGGGTGTCCAGCGCGGGATGGCGCACCTCATTATGTTCCAGCAGGTAATACCCGCCAATTTCCATCCTGGCCAAGCGTTCCAGCGTCTTTCCCATCTCAATCCGGGGCCGCAAAAAGAAGCCATCAAAACCGGTTCCTTTCATGCTGGTGTACTGAAACATATCGTTGAGGGTCCAGCCTTTGTAATTGAGAAAGTGCGTAAGGGTATGCTTTCCTCCCGAGTACCCATCGCTGCGCATATACCCGTTGTAGGCATATTGCAGCGATTGCTTGTCAGCATTGCGCAGGGCAACGGATGCTGAGGGAAGCTTTTCTTCGGCTGACGTGGCGTCGAAGGGCAGCCCCCAGTCGCGCAGAAATTCAATGGTTCGCAGCCTTTCCAGCGGCCTGAAGCTAAGGCTCACGTATTCATATGCCGCCTGGCTGGTGAGTTGCAGGGGTTGCCCGGCGTTACCAATGGGGCGGGTATCTGCCACCTGTGCTTTCAACCCATAACCGGCATCGTTTCCCTTGTCTTTGCCCGAAAAGGTATTTACATCGTTTATGCTGATGGCGGCCTCGGTTTTTACGGTAGTGTTTTTACTGATGCGGTATTCCACACCGGTGGCATACATCTGCAGTTTTTTAGGGGCAACCAGGTAAGCCACCGGCTCGTAGGCGCCTTGCTTCACCCCATTTACAGGGGCTACCCATTGGTACACCTTGCCGTTGGCCGCATTAAACAGCGGCACATAGTCGCCCCTGCCCTGCCCTACTTCGGTAAACGACAGGCTGTACAGCGCCGCATCGTAGGCCGGTTCATACCGATAAGCCAGGTAGCGATTGGCACCCACCATCGTATCTACCCGTACATACAGGATTTTGCTTGTGCTAAAACTATCGCGGTTAGCAGAGGGGTAAAATGCCTTGTCGGTACTATCGCCCAGGTTGGCTAAAAACTGCTTTTGGTTGGCGTTCAGATCCTGATTGATAGGTGAGTTTTTGGCATCGGCATTGGAGTAAGCGCTCAGGCTTACAATCAGCTTGTTTTTCCAGTTTATTTCGTCGGTGGCAAATAGCAGCGCATTCAGGTAGTTTCGGTCTGCATACTCAAACTCCACCTGTATACGCTTATCTTTATTAATGAGCTGACGAGGCGTGAAGGTGATTTCCGCACTGTTGTAGTTTATTACATAATCCTGGTCTTCGCCTCGCTGCATTTGCACGCCGTCTATCCACACCCGTTCGGTGCCGGCCAGCACCACAAAGAACAGTTCATTATTGGCGCCCCGTAGCCGGTATGGCCCCTGGTTGCCTTCTGCACCTTGAAAGATGTTTCGCGTAAATTTCCCTTTGGCCACAGCCCCGCTGGCCACCAGTTTATTGGTTGCCGTTTTGCTTATGCGGTTGGTGGTTTGTATGGCAAGGCCCTGCTGTCTTTTAAAGAAACCCAGGAAGTAGTTGGGCTGCTGCCGCACGTCAATATCGCCGATGTTCACCTGCCAGTTTCGCTTCTTAAACTGCATCCAAATGCGGTCAAACTCGTTTAGTTGCTGCGTGGTGCCATCGGGCTGAATGGGGATATTGTTGTCGGTAATGGCGGCAGAAAGCTCAATGCTGTCGGCCAGCATGCCGCTTATTTGCAGATTGAATAATGAGTTTACCACCACATCCTGCGTGTTGCCAAAACTGAGGCTTCGGCCAAAGCTGCCCGTGTAGGTAATATTGCCCAGGTCGAAAGCCCTGTTCATAGGGTCTTTTTCGCCTGCAGGCCGCTTGCCGGGCAGCACGCGAAAATAATTGGCAATGCTGTCGTACTGGTAGCGGTAATGCTTGCCGGAAAAGGAAACGGGAAAAACCCGGTAGGTAATTTGCACACTATCGGCAGCAGGCTGCTTATTCCACCACAGGGTTGCTTTTGCGGCATCAAGGCGGTAGGTGGTAGTATCGGCTAGGCTCACCCGCAGGCTGCCCGGCACAATGCTGAGCGTGTCGATTTTTACCGGCAATGATGAAACCGCAATTTTTTTACTGCGGATGTTGCTCATTTGTGCCTGCAAATAAGAGCCCCATGCCAGTGGCACCAGCCAAACAAATACCCGCATATACTGGTGCACCCCCATAAGCAGCCTGGTAAAGGTGTGAAAATAACGCCAAGAGACCAGCATTATTGGGTTGTAGCCTTTACTTAGCGGAGGGAGTTTATCCCAGGCATTCATGATTAAACAAAAAGGGGTGCCTCGGCCTATGGCTGGCCTTTAAAACCTTTTTACACAGCAGCGCCATACATTTCTTCCCTCATCTGATGTATACGCTCATCTTCCAAGTACTCGTCAAATGTGGTAAGGCGGTCAATAATGCCACTTGGAGTAAGTTCTATCACCCGGTTGGCCGTGGTTTCCATGAACGTGTGGTCGTGGCTGGTAAGCAGCACCACGCCTTTGAAGGCCATGCACTGCTCGTTAAACGACTGTATGCTTTCGAGGTCGAGGTGGTTGGTTGGCTGGTCGAGCACAATGCAGTTGGGGCTTTGAAGCATCATACGGCTCAGCATGCAGCGTACTTTTTCGCCACCGCTCAGCACATTCACCGTTTTACTTATTTCGTCGCCGCTAAACAGCATTTTGCCCAAAAAACCGCGCAGGAAGGGTTCATCGGCATCGGTAACATAGCTGGGAACAAATTGCCGCAACCAATCCATCATGGGCAGCTTATTGTTGAAGAATTCGCCGTTCTCGAGCGGCAGGTAGGCCTTGGTGATGGTGGTGCCCCATTTTAAGCTGCCGGCATCGGGCTGGGCGTTTCCGTTAATGATTTCGAACAGCCAGGTTACGGCCAGGGGGTCGCGGCTGTAAAAGGCGATCTTGTCGTTGCGGTGTACATTAAACGACACCTTGTCGAAGAGTACCCTGCCATTTACCTTTTTGCTCAGTCCATGCACCTCCAGCACATCATTGCCCACTTCGCGCAGGGGCTGGAAAATGATACCCGGGTAGCGGCGGTTGCTGGGCTGTATTTCTTCGATGGTAAGTTTTTCCAGGGCCTTTTTACGGGCGGTAGCCTGCCGGCTTTTGCTGGCGTTGGCGCTAAAGCGGGCGATAAAGTCAAGAAGGGCCTGGCGCTTGTCCTCCACCTTCTTGTTCTTATCACTTATCTGGCGGGCCATCAGCTGGCTGCTTTCGTACCAGAAGGTATAGTTGCCGGTAAACACCTTGATCTTCTGGCGGTCCACGTCGGCCACATGGGTACACACCGCGTCCAAAAAGTGACGGTCGTGGCTCACCACCAGCACGATATTTTCATAATCGGCCAAAAAGTTTTCGAGCCAGCCTATGGTTTCAATGTCAAGTCCGTTGGTAGGTTCGTCCAACAGCAGGATGTCGGGGTTGCCAAACAGGGCCTGTGCCAGCAGTACGCGCACCTTCAGGTTGCCAGGTATATCTTTCATCAGGCTTTGGTGGTACATTTCCACAACGCCCAGGTTGCTCAGCAGGCTGGCGGCATCGCTCTCGGCCGTGTAGCCGCCCATTTCGCCAAAATCGGCTTCCAGGTGTCCGGCATGCAGGTAATCTGCCTCGGTAGCATCGGGATTCATGTAGATGGCGTCCTTCTCGTGCATGATATCCCACATTTTTCTGTGGCCGCGCAGTACGGTGTTCAATACGGTTTCTTCGTCAAACTCAAACTGGTTTTGGCGCAATACGGCAAGGCGCTCGCCGGGGGTGATTTCCACCGTGCCCCGGTTAGGCTCTATTTCGCCACTCAGTATTTTCAGGAAAGTACTTTTGCCGGCCCCGTTGGCCCCAATAACGCCGTAGCAATTTCCCTTGGTGAAATTGATATTTACTTCATCGAACAGTACACGCTTGCCAAAAGCTAGTGTCAGGTTCTTTACACTAATCATACTTGTTTACCCTTTTTCAAAAAAAAATTGGCCGCGAAGGTAGTGATGTTGGGCCTTAGGGCTGCTGCAAAAGCTCGTTAATGCGTGGAAGTAGAAGAACAGCGACAAATTTCGTCAACCGTATACTATTCAAAACTTTGTCCACCGACATCGGCGACGCATACCATTACACAGCCAACAGCTACTCCAACATGCAGGACTTAACCTTTACGGGCACAGTAATTAGGAATGACGGTACCGGCCGGTTTGAGGGCCGCAGCGGCGAAGTAACCATGATAGGCGTTCAATCGCCCACCGGTGCCATCTGGCATGCCGAAGGGTATATGATTATGGCTAAGAAATAAAGAAGATTGCACAACTTCCGTGTCCCTGTGGAGACACGGAAGCGGCAAGCAGCCCGGAGAGAAGGAAAACTTTCCGGGCATTTTTGCGCCAGTTGTGTACCTATGAAAAAATGAAAGCGGTAAAACCTTCTCTCACCCCCTTGCCCCAAACAGCAAACTGCCCACCCGAATCATGGTGCTGCCTTCTTCAATGGCAACTTCATAATCGGCACTCATGCCCATACTTAAAGTTGACATCCCGATAGCTAGCGGGAGACAGTTTTCAGATGACAGATGGGAATACTTATCGAAGAGGCTTCTAAGGGTTTGAAATTCGCTTCGTACCAGTTGCATATCATCACTAAAAGAGGCCATACCCATAAGGCCAACGATGCGTACGTTTTGCAATGCCGGCAGTTCCGGGCTATAAATCAGTTCCTCAAGTTCAGCGGCATCCAGCCCAAACTTGGTTTCTTCTGTGGCAATATGTACCTGCAGCAGGCAGTTAATAACCCGGTTGTTTTTGGCGGCCTGTTTGTTTATCTCTTTCAGCAACTTCAGACTGTCTACACCATGAATTAGGTGTACAAATGGGGCTATGTATTTTACCTTGTTGCTTTGCAAATGGCCAATAAAATGCCAGCGTAAATCTTGAGGCAGCTCCGCCTGCTTGGCTGTAAGTTCCTGCACATAGTTTTCGCCAAAATCGCGGTGGCCAAGGTTGTATAAGTATAGAATGTCCTCTATCGGCTTGGTTTTGCTAACGGCTATAAGCTTAACGCCTGCGCTTTTGCATTGTTCCGCTAAGTGATTGTATGCTTCAGCATTTATTGGCATTCCTCTGTTGTTCTGTTTTATCCGTTGATCGGCAAATTTCATTAATCGTGCTTGTCCTGGAGATGGCAAAACACTAGTTGCCAGTAAAAACCCCTCATTAAGAGGGGCTTTCAACTTTTTAACTCAGGATACTTCTGCTGATTACGATCCGCTGTATCTCACTGGTGCCCTCGTATATCTGGGTAATCTTGGCATCGCGCATCAGGCGCTCTACATGAAACTCCTTTACATAGCCGTAGCCTCCGTGTATTTGCACCGCTTCGGTAGTTACCCACATGGCCGTTTCGCTGGCAAACACTTTGGCCATGCTACTGCTCAGCAGGTAGTCGCGGCCATTGTCCTTATCATCAGCCGCCTTCAGCACCATCAGGCGGGCAGCTTCTATGCGGGTGGCCATGTCGGCCAGCTTAAATTGAATGGCCTGGTGGTGCATAATTTCCTTGCCAAAAGCCTTGCGTTCTTTGGAATATTTCAGGGCAAGTTCGTAAGCTCCGGAGGCAATACCCAATGCCTGGGCTGCAATGCCTATACGCCCGCCTTCCAGGGTTTTCATGGCAAACTTGAATCCGAAACCGTCCGCTCCTATCCTGTTGGCTTTGGGCACTTTCACATCCTGAAAACTGATGCTGTGGGTATCGCTGCTGCGAATGCCCATTTTGTTTTCTTTGGCGCCCACGGTTACTCCGGGCCAGCCTTTTTCTACAATCAGGCAGTTGATACCCCGGTGCCCCTTGGCGGCATCTGTTTGCGCCATTACCAGGTACACACTGGCGCTGCTACCGTTGGTAATCCAGTTTTTGGTACCATTCAGCAGGTAGTAATCTCCCATGTCTTCGGCGCTGGTGCGCTGGCTCGTAGCATCACTGCCGGCTTCGGGTTCGCTCAGCAGAAAGGCTCCTATATACAGTTGCCCGTCTTTCATACCCTGTGCCAGCGATGTCAGGTATTGCTGCTTCTGTTCTTCGCTACCATATTCCTGCAAGCCATAGCACACAAGGCTGTTATTTACGCTCATGCACACGCTTACGCCGGCATCTATTTTGCTTATTTCTTCCATGGCCTGCACATAGCTTTTGGTATCCATGCCGCTGCCGCCATATTCGGGGTCTACCATCATGCCCATAAAGCCAAGTTCAGCAAGTTTTTCTATTTGCTCGCGGGCAAATCGCTGATGTTCATCGCGTTCAATTACGCCGGGCAGGCATTCGGTACGGGCAAAATCGCGGGCAGCCTGTTGCACCGCAATATGTTCTTCGCTTAAATCAAAATTCATTTTTGGCAATTTTTATCGTGCTGCAAAAGTAGTTGCTACCGGTGCTGTGTCTACCACATTTTGAACAATTGCAACAAATTGGAGGCGGGATGGCGTTTACACAAAACGGTGGGCATAAAACGCTCAAAAAATCTCAAATTAGCAGCCCTATCTGTAAAACGATGTCTCTCTTACTCAATAGAAATGTTTTTGGGAATCCTATGCATGCAGGCAATGTGCTTAGCCGCCAGGAGGCTGAAGATCTTTTTCATAATTGGGTTGTAAATCCACGCCTTAAGTTGCATATGAGGCAGGTAGCCCACCTGATGCGATGCTGGGCTGCTGAAAAACTGGCACTAGACGACGTGGGCCAATGGCGCTGGGAAATGGCCGGGCTGCTGCATGATGCCGATTGGGACCAGTGGCTCGAAACACACTGTGCAAAAATTATTGAAGAGCTTGAACATAGGGAAGTGGATCCCGAGGTCATTCGTGCCATAGCCAGCCATGGGCCCGCGCATTTTGGCATAGAACCCGAAAGCACCATGGATAAAATGCTGTATGCCTTTGACGAACTGAGCGGCCTGGTACATGCCTACTCGCTTATGCGTCCAGAAGGCTATGCCGGCATGGAGGTAAAAGGTGTAAAGAAACGCCTGAAGGAAAAGAGTTTTGCTGCCAACGTAAGCCGCGACGACATAAACGATGCTGCTGCAAAAGCCGGCATTGCCCTTGATGACCTGATTACCTTTATTATACTCCGGCAAGCAACAGTAGTAGCCTGAGATTAACCTACAGCTGACTTAGACGAAAATACCCTCTTGGTGCTGCTGATCCCGCAGAAATTCGGTACCAAAAGTCAGCTTTTTTGCCGCAGGCGAATCAGGCGGTATTATGCGCCAGAATGGAGCCACCTGCGTACTTTTTTTGCCCTGTTGCATTTCTTCCCAGGCAGCCTCTGCTACAATACGCAGAAATATACCGGCCGTTAACGGACAAGTATACTGGGTGCCATATTCGGCAGCCAGGTCTTTGCGCATCTGTTTCAAATATCCTGCCTGCCCTTCAGGTATTTGCCTTATATAAGCTTCCACAATTCTTGGAGTAGCTATCAATATGGTTCCTCCAGCAGGTATATCGGCAAATTTTTTGGAAATGGTTTCCACCTTAGGTTGGTTGGCCAGATCCCGTTTTTCAAGCCATGTTTTTCGTTTACAGGTCATATGATAACTTTCACTAAAGGTACTTCAATACTTAGTTCTTTCCCCTATTTTCGTTGCACAAAGTCATTTGTTTTGCCACCACCGCTTGACGATACTTACTGGAGCGAACGCTACCTGAACGGCCATATCGGCTGGGATGTGGGAGAGCCAACACCCCCATTGCGCACTTATGTAGAGCATCTAAGCAACAAAGAAGCAGACATATTGATACCGGGTTGCGGAAATGCGTGGGAGGCCAAGTTTTTGTGCGATTTGGGCTTCACCTCTGTCACGCTTATTGACATATCCAGCCACCTGGTAGCCCTGCTCCGTCAAAAATTTGAGCACTTACCGCTGCGAATCCTTCACGGTGATTTTTTTGACCACCAGGGCTGCTACGACCTCATATTGGAGCAAACTTTTTTTTGTGCAATCGATCCAGCATTAAGAAGTAACTACGTAGCCAAAATGATTGCATTGCTAAAGCCAGGTGGCAAATTGGTGGGGGTACTGTTTAACCGCATGTTCGATGGGGGACCACCCTTTGGTGGCAGTAAGCAGGAATACGAAGCTTTGTTCACACCCTTATTCAACCAGATTAAATTGGAACACTGCTACAATTCATTAGAGAGCCGATTGAATACAGAGTTATTTTTAATTGCACAGAAGTAGTAGACCCCGTACACACCTATCAAGTTCACAACCAACGCCACAGCTAAAAGCACGTAAAATGAGTTTTGCAAATTTAGTTCAGAATCTCAAGTATGTATCCTTGGCAGTGTTTTCACTCCTGGTCTTATTCCGCTATCTTAGGGCTATATCATATCGCAAAAGTCAGCACGATTACGATTGTCCTATTCGCGTTTTTACATCATACAATGTTATACAAATTCATGGTACCGACCTTGTAAGGCGCAGGAAGTTTATGCTTGGTAGCAATAAACTTGTTCCACTTATTTGGCTTTCTGCATTCCTGTTGCTGATGAGTTTTGCAATGCCCTACATTGCCAGGTTCCTAGGGATAGAATAACCAAAAAAAAGCAGGTTTTCCATGACCGAAATCATACCCCCTGCCTGTATTGCTTTCGTACCTTTATGAAAGCAAAAAAAGGAGGGAATATGGCAAACCTGATCAAACCAACAACCTCGTGGCTGAGCCCCTTCCTCAGGGATTTTATGGACATTGACAGCTTCTTCACCCGCGATTTTGGCGACAAAATGATGCTGCCATTTCCGGCCGTGAACATCTCCGAAACCCCAACATCCTATGAGGTGGAAGTAGCTGCACCCGGGTTTAGCAAGGAAGATTTAAGCGTGAAAGTGGAAGATGATGTTTTGATCATTAGCGCCGAAACCAAGGAAGAAAAGAAAGAAGAAGAGAAGAGCTACACAAGACGCGAGTACACCTACAATTCATTCACCAGAAGTTTTCGCCTGCCCAACAATGTGAAGGAAGGCGAAATAAAAGCCACCTACACCGATGGCATGCTTAAACTGGCAATGCCTAAGGTAGCCGAAGAAGTAAAAAGGGCAAACGAAATAGCAGTGGTATAGGGATGAAAATGGGGTGAAGCATTAAATGTGAATGCTTGCTGAAAGGCCGCTGCCTCCCAACAATGGTTGGTGATGGCGGCGGCTTAGTTTATACCCCTTCATTAACAAGCCTGCCTCTGGCCTGTGCCTCTATATTTGCCACACAAATTCCAACAGAGTTTACATGAGTCAAGCAAGCAACGAAACATACATGCAAACCCTACTGCATGCCATGCACCACAAGCAGGACATAATAGCCAAGGGCGGCGGAGCAAAAGCCATTGCCCGGCAGCACGAACGAAACAAACTTACTGCACGTGAGCGCATCAACTACCTCATAGACCCAGCCTCCACCTTTTTGGAATTGGGCACTTTTGCCGGTTACGACATGTATGCTGATGAAGGTGGCTGCCCGGCAGGTGGTACCGTTGCCGGCATTGGTTATGTGGCCGGCAGGCAATGCATAATTGTGGCCAACGATCAAACGGTAAAAGCCGGAGCCTGGTTCCCCATTACCGGCAAAAAAAACCTCCGCATGCAGGAAATTGCCATGGAAAACCACCTACCCATCATTTACCTGGTAGACAGTGCGGGCGTTTACCTGCCGATGCAGGATGAAATTTTTCCCGATAAAGAGCACTTTGGCCGAATCTTTCGCAACAATGCACGCATGAGCGCCATGGGCATTACGCAGATAGCCGCCGTAATGGGTGCCTGCGTTGCCGGGGGCGCTTACCTGCCCATTATGAGCGATGAAACGCTGATGGTAACCGGAAATGGCTCCATTTTTTTGGCAGGGCCCTACCTGGTAAAAGCGGCCATTGGCGAAGAGGTGGATGCCGAAACCCTGGGAGGCGCCGTAACGCACACCGAAATCAGCGGCATTGCCGATTATAAATTCGAATACGAACAGGAATGCCTCGACCAGGTGCGGCGCATTGTTGACAAACTGGGTAAGCCGGCAAGCGCAGGTTTCAACAGAACAGAACCCATAGCTCCTGCCCGTGCTGCCGAAGACATTTACCACATTCAGGCGCCCAACAATGCCAAGCCCTACGATACGCAGCAACTGATTGACTGCATTGTGGACAAGGATTCGTTTGACCCTTTTAAAGGCGACTACGGAAAAACCATCATTTGCGGCTATGCCCGCATTGAAGGTTGGGCCGTGGGCATTGTGGCTAATCAGCGCCTGGTGGTAAAGAACCGCAAGGGCGAAATGCAAATGGGCGGTGTGATTTACAACGACAGTGCCGACAAGGCAGCCCGGTTTATTTTGAACTGTAACCAAAAGAAGGTACCCCTTGTGTTTTTGCAAGATGTAACCGGCTTTATGGTGGGCAGTCGCAGCGAACATGCCGGCATTATTAAAGATGGCGCCAAGCTGGTAAATGCCGTGGCCAACAGCGTGGTCCCCAAAATCACCGTGATTGTAGGCAATAGCTACGGCGCGGGCAACTACGCCATGTGTGGTAAGGCCTACGATCCACGTTTCATTTTTGCCTGGCCCACAGCCAAAGTAGCAGTAATGGGTGGAGATCAGGCTGCCAAAACACTATTGCAGATACAAGTGGCCGCCGCAAAAGCTCATGGCAAACCTCTTACACCAGAAGAAGAAGCTACACATCTCAAAACAATCAGAGACCGTTACGAAACCCAAACCACACCTTATTATGCGGCTGCCAGGCTTTGGGTGGATGAGATAATTGACCCGGCCAATACCAGAGTTGTGATTGCGGAAAGCCTTCTTGCAGCAAGCCATTGCCCGTATACCGCAGAGTTTAAGACTGGTGTGTTTCAGGTTTGATATCGGCTTGACGAATGAAGTATGTATTTACCAGCTAAGCATAAATACTGAGAATTTAACGTGTTCAAAAAACAGGTAATATTTGCGTAGTTTGTATTTCAACGTTTTCATCATTACCTGGCATTACTAAACACATGCTGAGCGGCCACTTGTAAGCAACACAACCATGCACGCCAGAAGCACAGCCCTGCTTTTGCAGGTAACGAAACTGTTTTCCTGCGAATTTCGGGAACGCTTACACCGATAATCGTGTAACTTTCGAGCCTATGAAAGTACTTACCGTCGGATTGCTGTGTTTCCTCCTTAACTCCTGCTTTGGGCAAACAGCAGCACAGGATAATGCCCATTACCAAACAGATTTTACAAAAGAGGAACTGGCTGCCCGCCGAAAGACCATCCTTGATGCTATTGGCAACAAAGCCGTGGCAGTAATGCAAGGCGCGGCAGGCATACCCGGGTTCACAGTGTTCAGGCAGGCAAACAATTTTTACTACCTAACAGGCATAGAAACACCCCATGCCTACCTGCTAATGAATGGAAGGAGCAGAACATCTACTTTGTACCTGCCCCACCGCGACCAAGGCACTGAAAGTAACCAGGGTAAGGTGCTGTCGGCAGAAGATGCAGACCTGGTGAAACAACTTACCGGAGTACAACAAGTGAAGGGCATAGAGTTTTTGAGTTCCGACCTGGTAGGCACCGGCCTGATAAGACCTCCTGCACCAAAACTGTACACCGAGTTTAGCCCGGCTGAAATTGGAAACGACAGCCGCGATGAAATCTTGTACGCACAAGCAAGGGCTGCAGCCGACCCCTGGGACGGACAGCCTACTAAAGAGGCAACGTTCATACAGAAACTGCGCGACCGCTTTCCTCAATTTGAGGTTAATGACCTTACGCCCATCCTTGATACCATGCGTCTTATTAAAAGCCCCGCTGAGATTGCACTCATACGGAAAGCCACACAAATTTCGGGCCTGGGCATTATGGAGGCTATGCGCAGTACACAGCCGGGCGTGTACGAGTACCAGCTGGATGCCGCTGCCAAATACATTTTTTACCTCCATGGCGCCCGGGGCGATGCGTACCCCTCCATCATTGGCGGAGGAACTAATGCTTACATGGGGCATTATTTTCATAAAACTGATGTACTGAAGGATGGTGACCTGGTGCTAATGGATTATGCACCCGACTACAAGTATTGTACCAGCGACGTTACCCGTATTTGGCCCGTGAATGGTAAATACTCGCCCGAGCAAAAAGAGCTGTACAACTTTATTGTGGCCTACCGCGATGCACTGTTCAGGTACATCAAGCCCGGTGTAGCAGCAGGCGAAGTGCTTGACAATGCCGCGGCCGACATGAAGAAATACCTGGAGGGAAAAACATTCGTAAATCCAGAACATTTAAAAGCTGTGCAAGACGGCCTTAAGTTCAGAGGACACTTTCAGCATCCTGTGGGTATGGCTGTGCATGACGTGGGCGTTGTGTACGGGCCAAAATTGAGACCGGGCATGGTATTCACCATTGACCCCATGATTTGGATACACCCTGAGCGCCTCTACGTGCGCATAGAAGATGTGGCGCTTGTAACCGAAGATGGCGTTGAAAACCTGAGCAGCTTTGTGCCCTCGCGGTTAGAAGAGGTAGAAGCACTGATAAAAGAAAAAGGCCTGACCGAATTCCGCCCTTCAATTCCACTACCCTTCAAAAAATAGCCATGCCCCGATTGTTATCTGCCCTGGCGGCACTCCTTCCATTCTGCAGCCTTGCCGATACCTACCCCAAAAATCCACTGATCGATGTTCAGCATTATGCATTCAGCATTAAACTATCGGATTCAACCGATGCCATTTCAGCACAAGCCCGTGTAGATGTCCGTTACCTGGCAGCAGGAATATCTACACTTCGGCTCGATTTGGTGCAGGCCTCGCAAGTGCGCAAAGACTCCGGCATGACTGTGGCTTCCGTATACTCCAACGGAAATCCGCTGCGCTTCAGGCATGAAAACAACAATCTGTACATTGATCTACCTGCACCTTCGCAAAAAAACCAGCGCAGCGAATACACAATAGCTTACAGCGGCATACCTGCAACAGGGCTTAAAATTGCCAAAAACAAGTACGGCGATCGTTCATTCTTTAGCGACAACTGGCCCAACCTGGGTAGAAACTGGATGCCCATCGTAGATCATCCCTATGATAAGGCCACCTGTGAGTTTTTGATTACAGCCCCTGCGCATTACCAGGTGGTTTCCAAC
>Ga0114939_10000527_pt1 | contig 31877 bp, 31 predicted proteins | sample AshMeaCrysSpring_FD_87196 | JGI IMG/M metagenome (GOLD analysis project Ga0114939, IMG submission 87196) | Groundwater microbial communities from Big Spring, Nevada to study Microbial Dark Matter (Phase II) - Ash Meadows Crystal Spring | ecosystem: Environmental > Aquatic > Deep subsurface >...
CACCCTACGGCACCCAAAGAAATGTTAAAAGGTTATTCTTCTCCGCCTTGAATTTTCAGCAGTAAAAAACCCCAAGCTAAACCAATAAGAATTAAAGAAGAGCTTAGAATAGCTCCGTTAAATAACATACTTTCAGCACTCATTTATTATCTCCTGATGTTTTTTTTATTACAAAAAGTTTTTACAAAACTTATACCATTTTTCTAAAGTTGTGATAGAGATGAGTCTATGAAGACAAGGGGTTTTATAGCCCCAAGAGAAGTCGCAAGGGGCTTTATAGCCCCTTCTCTATCATTTCTTTAGAAAAATGGTATTAGGCATCAAATCTAGTCATTCTTGTTATTTTAGAACAAGTAATGACTAAAACAAAATTACTTGAATGGCAAACTCAGGAAAAATACCTCATTTAGCAGTCACTCTGGGGGATCCAGCAGGAATAGGCCCAGAAATTATTCTCAAAGCATTGGCAGATACAGCAATTACTGCAAACTGTAAGGTTACAGTAATTGGCAGTTCTCAGGTACTCAATGATACTTTTAAGCAGTTAGGGGGGGAAAAACTGGCAAACCCAGCAACATTATCAATTTTAGATTTACCACTGGAGGGGAAAATAACTGTAGGTAGAGGTAATGAAGCGAGTGGGGGAGCGAGTTTTGGTTATTTAAAAAAAGCGATCGCCCTCACATTAAAAGGTCAGTTTCAGGGGATTGTCACAGCACCCATTGCTAAGTCATTATGGAAAAAGGCAGGTTATGACTATCCAGGACAAACAGAAGTATTAGCCCAGGATTGTGGAGTAGAAAAATATGGGATGTTATTTGTGGGACGCAGTCCTTATACTGGTTGGACTTTGCGCACTCTCCTTGCTACTACACATATTCCCTTAGCTCAAGTTCCCACCGCACTTAATCCCGAATTAATGACAGTTAAACTAGATTTACTGGTAGAGTGTTTAAAAAGAGATTTTGGCATTAAACAACCCAAAATTTGGATTGCAGGTTTAAACCCCCATAGTGGAGAACAAGGACAGTTAGGAAGAGAAGAACAAGACTGGTTAAATTCTTGGTTAGAAACAGAACAAAAAAAACGCCCTGAAATTAACATAATTGGTCCTATACCACCTGATACCATGTGGGTTAAACCAGGTCAAGCTTGGTATGGTAGCATTTTAACCCCTCCAAACCCCTCCAAACCCCCCCTTACTAAGGGGGGGAGTGTACAAGAAAACCCTGCTGATGGTTTTATTGCTTTATATCACGATCAGGGTTTAATTCCCGTCAAATTAATGGCATTTGAACAAGCAATTAATACTACCATTGGTCTGCCATTTATTCGTACCTCTCCCGATCATGGTACAGCCTTTGATATTGCGGGTAAAGGAATAGCCAATGCTAATAGTATGAAACAAGCCATTAAATTAGCCGCCGAATTAACCCAACAAAGATTAACAATTGAAAATTGTTAATGTTGTTAGTCCGCATAGGCGGACTTTGTTTGTGTAGCGCGCGATTTCAATCGCGCGCGAAATAGGTTAAAAAATGGCAATTATTTACTCTTTTGGTAGTAAATTTTTGACCCAGTATCGGGGACAAAATAGCAACTATTATAAGAGCGCCAAAAAGCTTGGAAAATTGACCGATCAGACTTACGGTAATAGTCTCCTAAAATGGGCTTAATTGCTTCAGTTGCAGTTTTCAAATGATAATGGGGCATATTCAGGAAAATATGATGAGCTACGTGAGTTCCAATATTATGGTGAATCTCATTAATAAATCCATAATCATGGTCAATAGTTGAAAGCGCACCTTTTAGAAAATACCAATCTTCCCCACGATACCAGGGAATATCAGGATCAGTATGGTGAAGAAAAGTCACCAAATCCAACCACATCACAAACACAATATAAGGACCCAAATAGTATTTTAACAACCATAAAAAGCCCCATTGATAAGTTAGAAAACCCAACAAACCTACCATTAAACTCCAGCAAATGGTACTCACAATAACATCCCATTTTTCCGAAGGACGAAACAGAGGACTACTAGGGAGAAAATGAGTGCCATCTTTTCCTGGAGAACGCATAAATAAATAAACAGGATAAGCGAATAAAATCAGTTTAAAACGCACTATCTTGCCTAAAAAATCCATTTCCTGATACTGACTTTCAGTTACTGGATACCAACTTTCATCATTTTCTATACTCCCAGTATTTTGATGATGAGTACGGTGACTAATACGCCAACCATGAAAAGGTACTAAAATAGGAGTATGCGCAAGATGACCGAAGAGATCGTTAACCCATTTATATTGAGAAAAAGAACGATGACCACAGTCGTGACCAACCACAAATAACGCCCAAAACATGGTACCCTGCATCACCCAAAAAATCGGCCAAAAAAACCAAGAATCCAAAGTATAGGCGATCGCATACAATCCCGTAATTATTCCCACATCCAACAAAAAATATGAGATAGATCGAAAAGTCGAAGGTTGAAAGCAATGGGGAGGAATAGCATCTTTCAACTCTTTCAAAGTAAATGGGAGTTCTTCCCTTTTTATGTCAGTATTTACTGTCTTAACTTGCACGAATTTTTGACTTTTTGCTAAAGGTTTAACACAATTTTTAACATCATTTGAAGGTGCTATAGCAATTCATTTATGAGTTGTGGTATAGACAAGGGGCTTAAGCCCCTTGCCTGAAATTTTATTTAACTACACAGTCATTCATAAAAATTGCTATAGTTAGAGAAAATCAAGCACCATCAGTTCTTAATCAGCACTAGAAATTGATTGACGATAGTGCTTAAAAGTTTGGTAATTATTTTCCCGTTCATATAAATGACAGTAGTCAGTAATGCGTTTCATTAATGACCAGGAAAATTTAGTTTTATAGAGATACTCACCCCAGTTTTCTTCCAAACTTTGATGTGCTTGGCGGAGGTTATACCAGGGAATTGCGGTAGAAATATGGTGGGGAATATGCACATTGATATCATGGCACATAAACTCTACCCATTTGGGATAATCACAGTGAACAGTACCAGTAAGTTGAGCGATCGCCTCATTCCATTCCCCTGCGGGTTTAAAAGGAATATCAGGCATAGTGTGGTGAACAATGGTAAAAGTACTCATCCAGAAGTGATAAACCAACCAGGGTACCAGCCAAAATTTCACCAAACCCCAGACACCAGTAGTAAGTAAAAGAGTTGGGAAAGCGATCGCCGCTCCTATTACAACTACCAAAACCGAAAGTTTTACCTGCTGGCGTTGTTTTCCTGTAAACCGCAACCAGTCAAAGTGCATTGTAGCCCAATGTCCGATGGAACCCAACCACCAAAAACGTCCCCGAATACCACGATAGAGGAATCTATAAATAGGGGAGAAACTCTCATAATATGCTGGAGTAAAAGCATCCCAAGCATTATCCACACCCAACTTATTGGTATGTTTATGGTGGTGGTTATGGAGGATACGCCAAGCATGAAATGGATAAATTAAAGGTACAAGTACTATATGTCCTATCACATCATTTACCCATTTGCGGTTAGAAAAAGAACGATGACCGCAATCATGTGCTATTACAAAAAAACCCGTTAATGCAGTCCCTGTAAAAATCCAACATACGGGGAGTAAATACCAGGGAGATACTGCTAAACTCCAGTAACCTAAGATTACCAATAAAACATTTATACCCACAGTTAACCAAGCTTTACGGGGATTTTTGGTAAACACTTCACGGGGCAAGGTTTTCAATATGTCTCTCAATCGTAAATCATCTGTTACTGAGAGCTGAGTCTGGGGGTTTGATATTGTTGCTGTCATTGGTTGCTGAATGATCCTATAATTGCTATGCGGACAATTTTGCACATAAAAATCCTGCTAGCTACAGCTTGAGTAGCAGGTTATATTTTTATAATATTTTAATTCACAGAAATTCTGTCAATCAAAATACGTCTTGAGGTAGTCGAGTCAACTTTTGTTAACCTCAATCACTCTAGCATGAACTTGAGCTTATTTCATTCCCCTGAAAATTAACAAATTCTTAATATTCCCCAGATTACTGTTCCTGCTACGCTCGAAACAGTTAAGATAATGGAAACTAATTACTCAAATTTTACTTATAAAATGAAACAAATATATAGAAAAGCTCCCTACCTCACAGCAATTTTGCACCCAACTTGCCGAACTTATTGTAATAGTAAATAAAATTTAGAGAAATTATTGATGGAGACTCAAGCTTTTAGTGAGCTGTTTGAATTGTTTAGTACAGCTAGCCAAGAAACCTTAGAATGGTTACTGTCGATTACAGAAGAACAAGAATATGAACCAAATAGCAAGATTTTAACAGAAGATACCTGGGGTAATGCAGTACATTTGATTGTTTCTGGTTGGGTAAAAATGCAACGTCGAGGGGTTGAAAAACCAGTAACAGTGGAAATATTAGGTCCAGGTGATTTTTTTGGGGAAATAGCAATTATTGATGAACCTCCTCGTGGAAGTGAAATAGTTACTTTTTCAGAGGTTAATAGTATTACAATATCAGCACAGCGCTTTATTCAAATTCTTTTTCGCGATGCTCAAGTACATTTGCGTTTGTCAAAAATAATGTTGCGAAAAATGAAAATGTATCAAAGTCGTCTGCAGTTACAAAAGCAGTTACCAAAGGTTAAACTAACAAAAATCCTATTATTTTTAGGAGAAAACTACGGTAAACCAACTGAAAAAGGAACAGAAATATTTAATATTCCTTATGATGATTTGGCAGACTTAGCTGGTATTAACTTAGAAGAAACTAACAAAAACATGGATGGATTACAAAGTAAGGGATTGATAGAAATAGATGAGTCAAATCAAATATTGTATTTAGCTAATCTTAAACAATTAGCCCATATTTATCAATCTCGCAGCATTTATCCAATACATACCTCAGAATAATAAACCCAAAAACAAAAACTGTTTGTAATGACTATAGCAACCATAAATCCAGAAACAAAAACAACTAAAACTTTACCAAAAATATGGTATCAGGTAGCAATGCCTGAACCAAACTCCCATTTATTTGAAGTTACCTTAGAGGTAAAAAATTGGCAAACTCCAAAATTAAATTTAAAAATGCCAGTTTGGACTCCAGGTTCATATTTAGTCAGAGAATATGCTCGACAAATACAAGAATTTTCAGCTCAAATAAATAATCAACCAGCTCCCACCAAGAAAATCAGCAAAAATCATTGGCAAATTGAAACAGGAAATAATGAGAATATTACCATAAATTACCGCGTTTTTGCCAATGAACTCACCGTGCGTACCAACCATTTAGATGATACTCACGGTTATTTTAATGGAGCAGCACTTTTCTTTTTTATCCCAGGTTTAGAAAATCTACCAATAACAGTTAAAATAATCCCAGCAAAATCAAGTTGGCAGGTAACAACAACTTTACCGAAAATTCCAGGGGAAACTAATACTTTTCAAGCAAAAGATTTTGATACATTGGTAGATAGTCCCTTTGAAATAGGCATTCAAAAAGTTTATGAATTTGAATGTTTAGGAAAACCCCATCAATGGGTAATTTGGGGCGAAGGAAATATCAACCCAGAAAAATTAATTGAAGATACAAAAAAACTTATTCAGGTAGAAGCAGAATTATATAATGGCTTACCTTATGATAAGTATTTATTTTTACTTCATTTATCCGCCAGTGGATTTGGTGGTCTAGAACATAAAGATTCTTGTTCGTTAAATTATCCTCGTTTTGGATTTAAAAACCCAGAAAAATATAATAGGTTTATCCAACTGGTAGCCCATGAATTTTTCCACCTATGGAATGTAAAACGCATTCGCCCCAAAGAATTGGAAAACTTTGATTATGAACAGGAAAATTATACATCTTCTCTTTGGTTTTCTGAAGGAACAACCAGTTATTATGATACCATAATCCCTCAACGAGCAGGAATTTATGACCGCAAAACTTGCTTGAAAAATTTAAGTAATGATATCACTAAATTGTTGACAACACCAGGGCGCAAAATACAACCATTAAGTGAGTCCAGTTTTGATGCTTGGATTAAATTATATCGCAGAGATGCAAATAGCGATAATAACCAAATATCCTATTATTTAAAAGGAGAAATCGTATCTCTTTTGCTCGACTTACTAATTCGTAACCGTCACAATAATAGGCGATCGCTTGATAATGTCATGCAGGAAATGTGGCAACGTTTTGGTAAAGAAGAAATAGGTTTTACAAGCGAAGAATTACAGGAAATAATAGAATCAGTAGCTCAAACAAATTTAACTGACTTTTTCCAGCGTTATATTCATGGAACAGATGAATTACCTTTGGCTGAATACCTCGAACCTTTCGGTTTACAACTGAACAAAATCATGGAAAAAGAACCTATTCCTTATTTTGGAGCAAGAGTAATCGCAGAAAATGGAAAAGAAATGATAAATTTTGTAGAAGCGTACTCTCCCGCTATGTTTGCAGGAATAGATGCAGGAGATGAATTACTTGCCATTGACAAAATGCGAATCAAAGCAGAAGAATTAAATGAGCGTCTCAAAGATTATCAAGCAGGTGATACAATTGAAGTTACTATCTTTCACCAAGAGCAACTGCGCACTTTACCTGTAAAATTAACAACACCCCAACCCAGTCGTTATGAACTTGTATCTTTCAAAAATCCTACCGATATCCAAAAACAAAACCTTACTGGTTGGTTAACATAACTTAACTAGCACTTTCATTAATTACCTGGGTAGGGGCGGGTTTTGATTTAAAGATAACCTTTGATCCTGTAAGACAAGGGCGATCGCCCTTGTCTATCACAACTGTAAAAAATATTAAAGGTGGGATCTGGGGGATTTGGAAATCAAAAATTACCAAAATATCTTTTTTTTAAATTATTAGAAACCATGCAGAATTTTTTACCCATTGCTTACTTTGAAAATCAATTTATTCCCTTTGAAAACGCAAAAATATCCATTGCCACTCATGCTTTACATTATGGTACAGGTGCATTTGGTGGATTAAGAGGACTACCAGATCCTCAAAAACCAGAACAAGTTTTATTATTTCGTTTAGACCGTCATTGTCAAAGATTAAGTAACAGCGCAAAATATCTTAATTATGAATTATCTGCTGAGAAAATCCAAACAATAATCATAGATTTTGTCAAAAAAAATCAACCAGACAAACCTTTTTATATACGTCCTTTAGTTTATACTTCAGGGTTAGGAATTGCCCCCAGACTCCATCAAGTAGAAAAAGATTTCTTTGTCTATGGGTTAGAAATGGGAGATTATTTATCCCCAGATGGGATTAGTTGTCGCATTAGTTCTTGGTATCGTCAAGAAGACCGAAGTTTACCCTTAAGAGGAAAAATTAGTGGTGCTTATATCACCTCAGCTTTAGCCAAAACAGAAGCAGTAGAATCAGGTTTTGATGAGGCAATTTTAATGAACTCTCACGGGAAAGTTTGTGAAGCAACAGGAATGAATCTTTTTTTGGTAAGAAATGGTCAATTAATAACCCCAGGATTTGAACAAGATATACTCGAAGGAATTACACGAGATAGCGTGCTAAAAATAGCCCAAGATTTAAATATTCCCATCAAAGAAAGACCAGTAGATAAGTCAGAATTGTTTGTTGCTGATGAGGTTTTTCTCTGTGGAACCGCAGCTAAAATAACCCCAGTAAAAAGAATCGAAAATTATCAATTGTCAACTAACAGACCAATTACGGAAAAACTTAAGGAAAAACTAACAGCAATAACCGAAAATCGTGACCCTAATTATCAAGATTGGGTAAATGTAATTACTCTAGGTTAATCCTTGAAAAATTAACGTTTTCTTCGGTATAACTCAGCTAATTTAACTGGAGAAATACCGAGAAAATAACCCAGAATAACTAACTGGTTAATCAGCGTAGTTTGGAAAACTCCTAACTTATCCCACCGACGACTTGATGTTAGAATACTAGCAGAGGCGATCGCAATTTTTCCTAACCTTTGTAAACGTCTAATCAATTCAAAATCTTCCATAATGGGTAAATTAGTAAAACCACCAACTTCTTGAAAAATAGAAGCCTTGAGAAAAATAGCTTGATCACCATAGGGAAGAGAAAAAAAACGCGATCGCCACTCAACCAATACCTCTACCAACCGCAGAGACAACCTTTCCCCATCAATTTTCAATTTAAAAGCACCAGCAACAGTTTGCGGTTGTGATAATATTTCCCTAATGATAGTTGGATATGTTGGAGGTAACTGAGTATCAGCATGGAGAAATAATAATATTTCCCCCGTTGCAAATTTAGCCCCCAAATTCATTTGATTTGCTCTTCCTTTTACAGGAGAAACTATCACTTTTATTCCCATTTTTTCCGCTATTTCCTGAGTTTTGTCACTACTTCCTCCATCTACCACTATTATTTCTATATCTGAGTCATTTAAAAGTGGAAATAAACTGGCTTGAATAATTCCTGCTTCATTAAAAACAGGAATAATAACACTAATTTTTGCTAAATTCATCTCATAACTTGTAGGGTGCATGTTCCGCGAGGAACGCACCAAATTATATTTATTTGCTATCAGAAAGGTTAGTTGTCAAACTCGGTAAAAGACTATTCGCAATGGGTTGAAACCCATTGCTACACAAGCGAAGTCCGCCTGCGCGGACTAGGCTCCTTAAAAAAACATAATATTACTTGTTCGTTTCTCCCTTTTGTTTAATAAAATGTATTTTAAATCAGATAAAAGCTTTCAATAAGTAATTATATCGTTGCTCATAGGTTGTGAGAAGACAAGGGGCTTAAGCCCCTTGCCCGTACCTTACCAGTATAATAATTTCCCTACTATTCATAATTTTAATCTACCAATTAAAATCTACAATGAAATTGTTACATTTTTTTAGTTTGGTTATTTTAATTTTTTGCTTAACTACCACAACAACATTATTAGTCATTAGTCATTAGTCATTAGTCATTAGTCATTAGCTAAATGTTATGATCTTTTTAAGAAAAATTAAGATTTTTTCAGAATACATAATAACTAATGACCAATGATTAATGACCAATGACTAATGACTAATGACCAATGACTATTCATTTTATTTCTTAGCAATAATCCACACTGCATGAATTATTCCTGGTAAATAACCGAAAAGAGTTAAAAGGATATTAATCCAAAAATCTTTACCAAAACCAACTTGTAAAAATACACCCAGAGGGGGTAAAAAAACAGCAACTAAAATGCGAACTAAGTCTCCCATGAATTTGTCCTCTTTACTTATTGTTTTAAATAAATTACAGAAAAGTTTTATGATGCCAAAAAATTAAATGGGGGTATGAAAAGAAACCCCCAAAGTTTACTCAGATTTATCAGATTTATCAGTGAGTTTATCCCAAGCAGCTTTAGCAGCATCACCAAGGCGATCGCCAAAACTTTTAACTTCTTTCACCAAACCCTCCCAGTCTTTTTCCACTTCAGTCTGTATCTTTTTAATAGATGTGTCCACTTGCTCAGGGTTAAAGTTCATTTTTTCTATTTCTGTGCGAGCTTTGCGGACACCTTCAAGATATTTTTCACGGGTAAATTCACCTGCTTTTTGAGTTTCTGACTGAGCTTTTCTTTTAATTGCTTCAAATAAAGCCATTGTTTCTTCTTGTACAGCATCAGTTTTCTTAGTTTCTATTATTTCTACTGTTTCCGTTTCTACTTCAACAATTGCTTTTTCTTCTGGTATATTATTGTCATTACTCATGATATTATCTCCTTAAATCTTAATTTAATATTTTAATTATCTTTCTAGAAAATGGGTACTTTATCGGAGTTCTTGTGCTATTTTCATTAAATTTTTAATTCTTGCTTCTGTGGGGGGGTGAGTAGAAAATAAATTGCCCAAAAATTGCCCAGAAAAGGAATTAATAATTAAAAGTGGCTCAAAAACTACGTTTCCTTCCATAGGTAACTCTCGCCCTTGATTTTGTAGTCGCTCAAGTGCTCTAGCTAAAGCCAGAGGATTACCAGTTAAGAAAGCTGCATCTCTATCAGCTTCAAATTCCCTGGTGCGGGATATAGCCATCTGGATGATACTTGCAGCAATAGGAAGGAGAATAACGCTTAAAACCATAGTTAAAAAACGAGATGCACCATTGTTATTTTGCCTTCTCCCACCAAACCATAAACCATAACGAGACATTTGCGCCAAAAAAGCGATCGCATTTGCCACAGTAGCAGCCACTGCTTGAATCAGGGTATCATAGTTACGAATATGACTGATCTCGTGAGCGATAACCCCTTCTAATTCATCTGTTGGGAGTAATCTTAAAAGACCTTGAGTAACCGCAACTGCTGCCTGTTTTGGACTTCTCCCTGTAGCAAAAGCATTTGCAGCCTGAGTGGGAATAATATAAATATCTGGCATAGGTAAACCCGCCTTTTGAGAGAGACTTTGCACAATGTCATATAGTTGGCGAGACTTTTGACGAGTTATGGGGTCTTTTGCGCCATAGCTGGTTAAAACCATACCATCAGAAAAATACCAAGCACCTATATTCGTTATAGCGCCTAATAATATTCCAGTGAACGATCCAGCAGGGCCCCCAATTAGCAATGTACTCAGAGTATATAATATCACCGTGAGGAGGCTTAATAACATCACGGTTTTAACTAGATTCACTCTTCACCCTCCTTTAAAATTAATTATTAGTCAAAACGTAGGGGCGCACTTGAGGGATAATCTTTTACTCAAGGTAGGGTAGTAAGGATCAAAACCCGCCCCCTCCATAGTCATTATTCCTTAGTTGTTAATTTTAGTACTAATGACTAATGACCAATTACCAATGACCAATAACTAATAACTAATAACTAATGACTAATGACTAATGACTAATAACCAATGACGTTTGACAACAAAGAAAGACTCAAGCATTAATGCTCAAGTCTTTCTTTATTTCCTACTTGATGTTAGTGAAGCGACTCAGGTTATAACCATAGAAATCTTTTCAAATTTTCAAGAGAAACTCATCTATCTGCGATTACCGCCAGAAGGACGACGAGTATTATTGTTATTTTCGCGAGGTCTTGCCTTATTTACTTTCATATCGCGACCCATCCATTTAGCGCCATCGAGAGTTTCAATTGCCTTATCTTCTTCTTCATCGCTGGACATTTCTACAAAACCGAAGCCACGCATCCGTCCACTTTCGCGATCAGTGGGAAGATAAACACGCTTAACCGTGCCGTAATCTGCAAATACAGTATTGAGGTCATCTTCTGTGACATCGTAGGATAAATTACCCACATAGATTGACATAGTTTGTCTCCAAAATCAAAAAATTAACTTAGTTGAGACTTCGGAAACAAGCCAGCCAATACTCCTAGGAACGCCTATTAACATTTGAACTTTGCTACCAAACCGAATCTCGTTACAAGAATTAGGTTAACACAATTTTCGAGAAAGGTTCCAAAAAAAAACCAAAAAACTGTTACAAAACGCAACGTTAGGTAAAATGAGTGTCACCACTCTCCACCAAATACCCAGATAAACCCTAAAAAAAGGAAGGATCTACCTTGACTGAAATTAATCCTATCCCAACAAGTTCACGGAGTGAGCTGCGGCAATTAGTGCGTACCCAGTTACAGCTTTTACTTGAACAAGAAAACCTACAGGGTGCAAAAGCTCTGTTAGTACCTGTGCAACCTGTGGATATTGCCGAGGCGATCGAAGGTTTACCAGAGTCACAACAGGCGATCGCTTTTCGCTTACTCAAAAAAGCTGAAGCCATTGATGTATATGAGCATCTTGATTCATCTGTACAACAGGCTTTGATTCAAAAATTCAAGCATCAAGAGGTACTTGATATTGTTGATAAAATGTCTCCTGATGACCGAGCGCGATTATTTGATGAGCTACCAGCTAAAATTGTAGACCGTTTACGCGGACAATTGAGTCAAAAAGAGTGGGAAGCTACTGCTCTACTTTTAGGTTATGAAATAGATACAGCAGGGCGAATTATGACCCCTGAATATATTTCCCTAAAAGAAAACCTAACTGTCACCGAAACTCTAGAAAGACTGCGCAGTTTAGCCAAAGCTTCTGAGATTGTTTATTATTTGTATGTTACTGATGCCTCTCGACATTTAACTGGTATTGTTTCTTTGCGAGATTTGGTAGTTTCTTCCCCCAATAAAATCCTCGATGAAATTATGACTCGCGATTTCATTTTTGTTCACACTGATACTGACCAAGAAGAAGTTGCAAGACTCATTCAACGTTATGATTTATTAGCACTTCCAGTTGTAGATCGCGAAGATCGTCTAGTAGGAGTAGTAACTGTGGATGACATTATTGATATTTTAGAACAAGAAGCAACGGAAGATATTTATGCTTTGGGAGGCGTACAAGCCGACGGTGATAATTATTTTCAAACCAATTTACTTACTGTTGCCCGCAAGCGAGTTGTCTGGTTATTAGTGTTATTATTAACCAATACTGTTACGGCAACTATTATCAGTTCTCAAGAAGATCTCTTGGAAAAAATGGCAATTTTAGCCGCTTTTATTCCTTTGCTCACTGGTACTGGTGGTAATGTTGGCGCTCAGTCTTCTACAGTAATTATTCGCGGTTTAAATACTGAAGAACTTAAAGATTTAGGCACAGTAAAAGTAATTTTCAGAGAAGCTCTTGCTGGGATACTTCTAGGCTCAATTTTAGCAGTTATGGTGACAATTTGGGCTTTCTGGTTACAAGGCAACTTTTTTGTTGCTCTATCTGTAGGTATTAGTTTAATTGCCATCGCTCTTTTAGCTTCTGTTGCTGGTAGCGCTCTCCCTTTTCTTTTCAGCTCTTTAAGTCTTGATCCTGCTTTGATGTCAGCTCCTTTTATTACTACCGCTGTTGATGTTTTAGGCGTTTTAATCTATTTTAATATTGCTAGAACAATTTTAGGTTTATAGGAAAATAAAGCCATGTTTTCTCCTCTTCATTGGTTAGAAAAAGCTGAGTATATTTTACTTTTTACCACTGTACTCTGCTCCCTGATTGCCATCGCTTCCACCAACTTCCTTTATCTAGTTATTCCTCTTTGTTTCTCTTTAGTACTCAATCTTATTAATCGCTCTCGTTTTCAGCGTCATTATCGAGGTAAAATTAACAGCGAAATCAAAGAAATAAAAGATAATTTATCTCAAGAAATTGAAACAATAAAAAAATCTTACTCTCAGTCTCATTCTCAAACTGTTAATCCCAGCGTTACTGCTCCTTTACAAGAAAAATTAGAGGTTTTGGAAACAAATATTAGGAGTATTCAGCAATATTTAAATAATAATTATTTCCTTGAAAGAATCATTAAATTAGAGGGAGATTTACCACCACTCAACCAACTTCAAATTTTAACAGAAAAATATCAACAACTCGAAGTAAAAATTAAGCACATTCAATTAACTGAATCTCGCTCAGAAAAATTAACTGCATTCCCTGCTGAAACCGAAGAAATTCAAAAAAATATCCTAAAAAGAGAATCTGAATCATTGTTAATCTCAGAAAAAATTAATAAATTAGAGGAAGATTTAGAACAACTCAAACCTCTTAAAATTTTAATAGAAAAATATCAACAACTGGAAACAGAAATTAAGTACATTCAGTCAACACAGTCTCTATTAGAAAATGCTACTCCATTGTCTGGTGAAACGGAAGAAATTAGAAAAAATATCATAAAAAGAGAATCTGAATTATTGTTAATCTTAGAAAGAATTAATAAATTAGAAGAAGCATACGCACAACTTAACCAAGTTGAAAATTTAGCTGAAAAATATTACCAATTGCAAGGATCAATCAATCTCCTTGAGGAAACTTATTCCTCATCACCAACTAATTTACCCGATCCTCAAGAAGAAACTAAGCTAAAAATAAGAACAATGGAAGCTGAATTATTTTCTCTCGCAGAAAAGGTAAAATTATTAGAAAACCCCACAAATAAAATTGATAACACCACCTCAGCAACATTTTCTCAGCCTCAAACAATAACAGAGATAAAAAGTGAGTTAACTCCAGCAAAAATAACTCCTGTTGAGTTAGAAAAACCCCTGAATTTGCCGACAATTTCCTGGCAACATCTGAAAACATTAAAAGGTCATGCACAAGCGGTAACAGCTCTTGCTTTTAGCGCAGATGGTAAATATATTGCTAGTGTTAGTTGGGATAAAAAATTGAAGCTGTGGTTAGCAGAAAATGGCAAGAAAATTGATAGCATTTCAGCCCACGATCAAGGTTTACTGGCTGTTAGTTTTACAAGTAATTGGGAGAAAAATAATGACAGTTATGATTATTATTTAGCCACAGGAAGTTTTGACCAAAATATAAAAATATGGTATCTTGAACCAAAAGCAAGAGGTGAGTTAATCTTTAAATTAGATGATACTATCAGAGAACATACTGGCTCTATTCAAGCTTTAGCTTTTGCTCCCAAACATAAAATATTAGTCAGTGGAAGTTATGACCAAACTGTTAAACAATGGGAAATGGAGCGGGGAAAATTGTTAGAAAGTTATGATGATGAACAAGGGGGAATTTATGCGATCGCCCTCCATGAACCACAAGAATTAATCGCTAGTGCGGGTGCAGATGGTAGAATAACTTTTTGGCAGTTAGGTAAGGGAAAAAAACTGACACAATTACTTGGTAATGTTTCTTCTGTAAAATCTCTTGCTATTCATCCCACAGGCAATATTTTAGCTGCAGGTTGTGTGGATGGAACAGTTAAATTATGGTATTTAGAACCTGATATTTTTACCTCAAGCAAAACATCTCGCCCTAGTTATATTATTTCTGCTCATGCAGGTCATGTTAATTCTTTAATATTTAGTGGGGATGGGGCAATTTTATATACTTGTGGAACAGATGATCGGATAAAAATGTGGGATACTGAGAGTGCACAACAAATAGGAAACCTTCAACTTACTAATGATAATCGGATCTTGTCTCTTGCACTTAGTCCAGACGGTAACTTACTTGTAGCAGGAAGTTCAGATGGAGCTATTAATATGTGGTTGCGCCAGTGAATTAAGAGGGGAGAGGGGAGAGGGGAGAGGGGAGTGGGGAGTGGGTTTTAGTTAGGTTAATAGTTTTTGTAAACATATAATTCATTACTCAAAAAACGCAACGCCTAAAAGACAAGGGGCTTAAGCCCCTTGCCTCGTGCCCCCTTGAAAGACAAGGGGCTTAAGCCCCTTGCCTCGTGCCCCCTTGAAAGACAAGGGGCTTAAGCCCCTTGTCTCGTGCCCCCTTGAAAGACAAGGGGCTTAAGCCCCTTGAAAGACAAGGGGCTTAAGCCCCTTGTCTTAAGCCCCTTGTCTTGGTTATGATTTGGTGGCGGGAAGCGGATTTGAACCACTGACCTTCGGGTTATGAGCCCGACGAGCTACCAGACTGCTCTATCCCGCGCCGACTTCTCCAGTATAAACTAAAACAAATCAAAATGACAACCCCCTAGCCAAAATTTTTTTTTTTCGAGCTAAATTAGCACATAGACAATTCCCCGATCGCCTCTAGGCGCTTGTGTTGAGTCACACTCATAAATTTTTCCGCCAGGTTTTCTGCCACCGTTGGATTGATCCAGCCCATTTGCTTGAGTAAATGAATTGATGCTGCATATTTCGCCCGTGAAGCGCCATCTCTTACTTTAATTGCCAAACCCATGCCTTCACCCACACGGCCCACACATTGAATACCTTCAGCCCCTGATTTACTGACTAATTGTCCTTCTGTTAGGCGCATCAATTCTGTATCAAATGCGCCATCTCCTGCTATCATTTCGGGATAACTGGTCATAGCCCTAACTATCCGCTCCAAATCTAAACTATCCCCAGAAGCTAACTGAGCATACAAAGAAGCCATTTGTCCTAACTCCATGGAGTAAGTTGGCGCGCCACAATCATCCTTTGCACCGATAAACTCTTCTGGTGGCATTTTGAGTAACTCTGCCATTTTACTTAAAATCAGTTTTTGTACTGGGTTAGAGCGATGTAAATAAGTATTAAGTGGCCAGTTGCGCTGCTGACATACTGCCAACATTCCCGCGTGTTTTCCCGAGCAATTATATTCTAGGGCGCTTTTTTTCCCTTCGGGAATTGGACATTGAAGCGCACTGGGATCTATATCTGCACGCCAAAGAACATTAAAAACTTGACGTGCTTGTTCAACAGTACCTTGATGAGAGCTACAAATAATTGCTAAATCTTTTTCTGTGAGTTCGTAGCGCTCCATTGTACCTGTGGAAGTTACTGCTAAAGCTTGAAAAGGCTTTAGCGCGGAACGGATAAAAGCAGTAGTTGCATAATTTCCTGCTACTAACAGTCCTCTTCCTCGGTTATCGCATACGGTTGCTTCTACTTGATGAATTGATTCTATTATCCCTTCGCGCAATAAATGTACTTCTATTTTTGGCGCTGTAGTTCTTTTTCCCCTTGTCATTCGATTTTTTATATTATTTATTAATTTTCTTTTAGCCAGAACCAAATTATACTGCCTCCTAACATTAAGATTAAGAGAACCAGAGAGCTTTGTCTAATCCTTGCCAGAATTGGTTCTACTTGATAGGAAGCGACCAGGCGATCGCGGGTTATTACTGCTGGTGGTTTTTCCCAGATTTGCCCATCATACCACCCCGATTCTTCATAAATTACTTTTTCTTTTTGCAGGCGATCGCGTATATAAATCCAACCTAAATACAGTCTTATTTGTACCAATGCAACGAAACAACCTGCTCCTAATGTTGCTGAGAGGGCAAACATCACTGGTTTTTTTTCTGGTCCAAAACTGGCGGCGGCGATCGGTCCGAAGATCACCCACCCCCAGACTAAAAACCAACCTAATTTTTTCGCGTAGCCTGGGTATTCTAAAGTTGGCAGGCGAAAAAACCAGGATTCTTTTAACTGTTCATATTCGTTTATTGGTTGTTGTTCTTGGGGTACTGGGCAAAATTCTACAGAGTATTGTGTCATTATTTACTGCTAAAAACAATTGAATTTTAGGCGTTACTGAATTAAGTCTATGACTTATATTTTTACACAAACTACTAACCAAACTAAAATCCTCTCCCCACTCCGCAACTCCGCTTCTCCGCTACTTTAAGGTTTCATTCTTCAATTCAGCAAAGCCTTATTTTTTCTGCGTGTCCCCAGAACGCTTCTAGGTTATAAAATTCTCGTTCTTGGGGCAAGAATATATGCCCTATTACATCTCCATAGTCTTGGAGAATCCAACTTCCATCTGCTTTTCCTTCTGTATGCAGAGGTTGTTTTTCCCACTCTTTTTCCACTTTTTCTTCTATTGAGTTACAGATCGCTCGCACCTGGGTTTTTGAATATCCCGTGACTATGACTAAGTAGTCTGTCATGTATGATATCTCCGCCACTCGCAAGATTACTATTTCCCCTGCTTTGCGATCGTCTGCTGCTTCTGCTATTGTCAAAGCTAGCTGCTTGCTTATATCTTGTTTTGCTGCTTCTTTCCTTATGATCGTAGAATTATTTATTTGATTTGTCATTCAATCTTTTTATTCCTTTTCCAATTACAATTTTTTTTACTCTGTTTAGTTTAATTTTTTTTTTTGCTTACTTTTTTGTTTAGTTTCGTAGTTGAGTAGATGTTATTTGAAAATTAACTTTTTTTGGGGCGGGTGGTCATGTATCGAGGACGAACTGTAGGGATAACCTTTGGTTCAAAACCAGAATATTCAAATCAAAACCCGCCCCGACATTTTTGTTTACTATTTTAACAAACGATTTTTTTGTCTTATTTGGTTGTTTCTCATCTAGCTTTTGGCAGATTATCCTGTCAAAGTGCTTGACGATATTTTTTATTTTAATTCAATATTTTCTTTTTTGGTCATCTTCAATGCAAGTGGTTCTCCTTTAGTGTCACAATTTGTTACTTGATTAAATAGTTGCTCATATTTATCTAAGGCGGAATCAAAATCATAATTTAATTGTGCATAATTTCTGCCTTGTTTAGCTAATTGTTCTCTTTGATCTGGGTTTAAGTATAACTCTTTGATGGCATCTGCCAGGTTTTTAGATTTTTCTGGTGGTACTACTAAACCGCCTCCACTTTTTTGAATTACTTGTGCTGCTGTTCCTGTTAATGGTACTGAGGCTATTATGGGACGACCTGAAGCTAGCCATACTTGAATTTTTGATGGCATATTGAATCCTACTACATTTCTTTTTTGTAAAATTAAACCAACATCTGCTGCTGCTAACATTTCTGGTAGTTTTTCTCTTGGTTGAAATTGCACCAGAGTTACATTCGTAGAACCATATTTTTCACATTGCTCTTTAAGTTTTCCTACTGCTTGTTTTTCTCCTACAATAACAATGGCAATTTCTTTAATATCAAGTAAATGTTTTGCTGCTTTGATTAAGGTTTGTAATCCCTGAGTTAGCGCTATATTCCCAGCGTATAAAACCACAAATTTACCTTCTAATTGATGCTCAAGGCGAAAGTAGTTATTTTCTTGTGGCAAAGGTCTGATAAAGTTAACATTAACCCAATTAGAAATTTCTACTATTTTGTCACCATTTACTCCTTTTTCTAGGAGATTTTTGGTGAATCCTTCCGCTATTACACTAATTTTTGTGGCACTATTATAAGCAAATTTTTCTAAAAATTGGAAAACGCGAATCACTTTTTTATTAGTCAAAAGCCCAACATGAACTGCTGCATCTGGTAAAATATCTTGCAGATTTAACACTATTGGACAGCGATATAACCACCCTAAAATTGCGGCGGGAACTGCTACAGATAGTCCAGGTACTGTTAAAAGAATAATCTCTGGTTTGGGTCCAAAAAGTGCTTGAAAAAAGCTGAGAATCACAAAACTTAACTCAAATAAAACTCGATGAATTAAATTCCTTTTCTTACTTACCCAAATATAACACCTTTTAATTTTTACTCCATTTCTTTCTTCGTTTACATATAATTTACCTTGATATTCTTTGGGGATTTTACTTGCTGGATACCAAGGCATTGCTGTTACTACTCTCACTTGATGACCTCTTTTGACTAAACCTTCTGCTAAATCGGTCATTAATGGGGCAATACCAATTAATTCTGGATGGTAGTTGTATGAATAAATTAAAATGCGCATAATTTAAGTTTCAAGATTGATTAAAAATTAAGAAAAATTAACGTTTGCTCTCTATTTTCCTAACTTTAAGACAAGTTTATATAATACCATTACCTGAGAAAATTTTCTCTCTGAATCTCGACATTTTTACCTCAATGATCAACAATGATAAATATTAACCATAGTGTTTAATTAAAAATTAAGATGAATCTCCGTTTTCGTAAGGTTTTACTGGCTTGCTTACTGGCAGTAATGCTACTTGTAAGCTCCTGTGCGCAGCAACCTCCCTCTCGTTATGAACAAGCGCAACAAGAAAGCACTTCTAAGGGTGCTAGCGCTGTTGTTAGAGAGTCTGAGTCTGGGGGGAGTTTTAATAAGTTCTTTCCTACTGCTACTGATGGCTATGAAAGAGTCTATACCCAAGAGAAAAAGGGTTTTGCTGAGGCTAAGTTGAAAAAGGATGGTAAGGAGATGGCTATGCTTTCTATCTCTGATACTTTGAATAATCCTAGTGCTAACAGTAAGTTTGAGCAAAGTAATCAAAAAATTGGTGGTTATCCTGCGGTAAACCAGGGTAGTACTGGTACGGCAGTTTTGGTTGCCGATCGCTTCCAGGTTAAAGTACTTTCTCGGGATCCCTCTTTTACTGAGGGCGATCGCCAGCTTTGGTTGGAAAAATTTGACCTCAATGGGTTGTCTCGTTTGCAATAGTTAATTGGTGGAAAATAATATAAGGAGAATTTTGTGAGCAAAACAATTTACGAACTCGTTGATGATCTGCCTACTGATAATGTTACTGTGAAAGTTCTCAAGTCGCTTGATTTTGTTGTTCCTGGTGAATGGCAAAATTTGGTTGGTTTTGATAATACCATTCGGACGGTGACTGGTGAAACTGATGAGGAGATGATTCAACAAATCGGCGATCGCGCTGTGTGGCTCTATAATGATAAGTCTCAGGGCTACCAACGTGCTATGTGGCTTTATCAAACTGTCGATCGTTTTGATAGTGCTTTAGCTGCTGCAGCTCTTGCTAATAAGGTTAGTAATAAAATTCCTTTGATGGGTTTTATTAACCGTATCACTCCTAATGCTAATAAGGCTCAATCTCTTGATTTGGCTTTCAAATTAGTTGTGGAAGTGGTTGCTTTTTGTCAAATTAATGGCATTCCTGGGGACAGTATTGGGGATTTTGTGGCTTCTCTTGCTGAGTATAGTGGTGAGTCTTTGATGCGGATGGTTGCTTTGGTTTGTATTGATGGTTTACTTCCCCTAGGACCCGATTTTATCCTTAATGTTCAATCTGTTTTGGATAATCTTTCTCCTAAAGAATTGACCGATAATTCTGCTTTTAATCAAATTAGTAATATGATTCCTGGTGGTAGTCCTTCTGGTCAATTAGACTTTATTGGTAATAGTTTTGACTCGGTTAAGGGTTGGATGAGTGGCTTTGTTACAGACCATAATTTGACTCCTGAAAAGATTTTTGATAGTCTCCAAAATTTTGTTGAGTTTTCTAATGATAAGTTGGATTATGTCGCTGCTTTTCTCGATATGACCACTAACTATTATGAACATACTGGAACTCAAACTCTAGCTCGACGACTCATTGAACGGGCGATCGCTGAAATTTAACGGTCATTGGTCATTGGTCCTTAGTCCTTAGTCATTAGTCATTGGTCATTAGTAATTATTTTTATGTCATTAATAAAACATTATGATATTTTTTTGAAATTTTAAAACTTTCTTGGAAGAAATACATAAGACTAATGACATAAGAATAATTACTAATGACTAATGACCAATGACTAATGACTAATGACTACTAACTAACTGGTAAGTGGTAACTGGGAAAAGATAAAATCTTTTGCTCTTTTAATAATGTTCCATATTCAACTTTTTTGCGCATTACCAGACAATTTTTGTTTTTTGAAAACCTAATATATTTTAAATCATCTGTTACTTGTTCCATAAATTTTAGCCCATTCCCTCCTTCTTGCCACAGTAAGTGAATCTGATTTTTTTTCAATGATTTTAGTTTAGTTTCAATATCAAAATATTCCCCCCTATCCCAAATTTTCATTTCTATGTATTGTGGCATTAATTTTATTTCTAAATCTATGGGAGTTGTGGCGGGGAAATTTTGGTGAGCATGGCGCACTGCATTAGTAAATCCTTCTGTTAATGCTAGTCTGCATTCATTAAATGCTTGTTCTGATAAGAGGGGTTTAGTTATGGTTTCAAACCATTGCCATATTTTTTCCAACGCCTCTAATTCTGTTGTTACTTGAAACTGAAATTTATTGCCCATTTTTAGACAGCCCCACTGTTTTTGTTAAATAAAATCAATATTGTTTTTAAAATAAGCTTGATATCATAGAACAAGTTCCAATTTTCTTGGTAACGTAGGTCTAATTTGATGACATCTTCAAAATCTTTTACTTGCGATCGCCCGTTTACTTGCCATTCCCCTGTCATTCCTGGTTTTACATTTAATCTTTGCCATTGTGGAATTTCGTATGTTTCTACTTCATCTGGTGTTGGTGGACGGGTTCCTACTAAACTCATTTCCCCTTTCAATACATTCCAAAATTGCGGTAATTCATCTAAACTTGTTCGCCGTAAAAACCTCCCTACTTTAGTCACGCGAAAATCATTTTGATTCTTAAAAATTGCTCCGTTTGCTTCATTTTTTACTTGATTTTTTAGCGCTTCTGCGTTATTACACATTGAGCGAAATTTCCAGAGGCGAAACTTTTTCCCCATCCAACCACAGCGAGTTTGACTGAAAAAAATCGGTCCTGGACTATCTATTTTTATGGCTACTGTTATGGGAATAAATAAAATTGCGGTAATTCCTAAACCTACTAAACTCCCAATAATATCTATTAATCTTTTAATCCACGAACGCACAGAAGGATGGGTTTCTAGTAGGTTTTGGTTGTTTTTTTCTTTGACAGTACTGTTTTGTTTTTCCTTTATTTCTATTTTTAATATTTGATCTAATCCAGTTATGGAAAATACTGACATTAATTGGCTATTTACATTTTCAAGTATAAGTTCTACATTTTTTTCTTTTGTAGCTTTTAAATTATGGATTAGTGCTCCTATCCCACTACTGTCCATAAACTCTGTTTCTTGACAATCAAAAATAATTTTTTCGGTTACAGAGTTTTCATTTAAAAGCTGATCGCAATTTTCTTTAAATGCTGAAGCTTCTAGTACTGTTAACCGCTTAGGTGTTTTAATTATTGGTATATTTCCTAGCACGGAAATCTGAAAATTTGCTTTTGAAGTTTGGCTACTCATGGTTTTTTTTAGTATGTGTTAATATTTGTTTATATCCCTCTATTCAGACAAGGGGCTTAAGCCCCTTGTCTTGTGTTTTAATAAATATTGCATTGCATTTAATTTTTATTTTCCCCTTTATTTTTAACAATAGACGCTTTCTTAAAGAAAATTTATACTTTGCTCATCTATTCAGGCAAGGGGCATACCGCTGGGGTGTTGATTATTGGCAAAATATAAAAAAGTAAGTTCATGCACTTTTTAGCTTTGTAATATATATTGCTTTGGGTTGAAACCAAAAGCTCATAGCTAAAGTCCGTTAAAACGGACTAAATGTAATTTAGTCATTAGTCATTAGTCATTAGTCATTAGAAAATTTTAGGTCAGAAACTAAATTACTGACCTAATGTTATTGATAACTTGGAAGAAGAAATTAGGCTAGTCTTTGAGATCTGGTTTTTGGCTCTTCTTGTCCTTCTTTGTCACCTTTCATTTTTGCTTTGGCTTTATTAGCACTACTTCTAAGAGCGTTTAAACGGGTTTCATATTTTTTCCGTTGACGTTTATTTGGATTTTGCTCAATGAGAGTTTTTAATGCACTACCAAGACTTTTATAAGCGTTGGGGAGAGAATAACCAAAACGGGTTGCAAGGGCGATCGCTTTTTCATCTGCTTCGATCGCTTCTTTTAAGGTACGATCTCCGTTATTTTTCTGCCACAGTCGATACCCAGAAATACCGCACAAGGATAAGGCTAATAACAAAAGTAAGCCATCTTGTACCCAAAGTTCTCCTACTGCTCCACCTAAACCTATGGCTAAGGCTGCCATTTCCCAGCCTTCCCTGGGGATAGTGTCGTTTTGAATCCGCGCTACTTCGTGCCAAAATAATAGGTTACGTTGGTCTATGGCTAGGTTTTCCCATTTGGCTAGGTCGATTTGTATTTCTACTTCATCTCTGCCTAATTCTTCACTACGAATTAAGGGTGGACTTATTTCTGTTGATCCTTCTACCATTACCCAGCTTTGTAATTCTGGTGGTAGCAAGGTTTTTAGCCTTCGGAGTTCACTCATTTCGGCTCTAGCAGAAGCAGTTGCATAAGATGTCATAATCTGCTGTTCTTATATTTATCTGTCAAATTTTTCTATCTCCCATCATAGCGTCACAAACTCAATAAGGGGGCTATTAACTCAGGAGTGAGATCAGTTTAGGCTCTCCTATATTTTTTTGTAAATATTTATATTTATATTTTGCTTTGCTTTTTTCTTAGTTCTAGGGAATGTATCCTTATAGGAAGCATCTAAGTTTCAAATAGTATTATTTGGATTAATTCAGCTCATTTATGATGAACTAGCTTGAGTGGGAAATACTTGAGCTAAGTCTAATGTTAGTTCAGAAAATTCTGGTATTTTTACTGTTTCAGTGGGTAAAGCAATTCTTTTGAACCGATAGTTAAATTTACTTTTACTATCTTTTAATGGTTCGTTATATAATTCTAATTGATTGTCGATTAAATTAAAAATCCAATAATCAGTAATTCCTGCTTCTGCATATATTTCTAATTTGGTTGTTTGGTCATATTTTAAAGTTGAGTCTGCTACTTCAATTACTAATAAAATATCATCAGGAGTTGGATGAGCTGATAAGTAATTATCTGCTTTTTTCCGAGCAATTACTACATCTGGTTCTGGTTCGCTATTATTAGATAAAATAATGGGTTCTTGTCCTCTGACATTTGCTCTTTTTCCTAAAATGCTATAAAGTTCTCCAAATACTAAAGAATTGCAAACAGAGTGATTTCTTCCTTTTGCTGCCATTTGAATAAGTTCCCCTCTAATTAATTCTACTCGGTTATTCTGCTCAAAAAATCCCCATTCTGCTAGGCGGTGATATTCTGCGAGAGTGAAAAGTTTTTTGGTGATAGTAGTCATATATTTTTCCCTCGGTAATAGCCATAATAGCGGGCGATTGAAATCGCGCCTTGTGATGCAAAGTCCGCCTGCGCGGACTAATTTTATTATTGGTTTAAAACGGCGTATATTGCCCAAATTGCCATGGCTCGTAAATAATGGCTTGCTCTAAATGTTCCTTGAGTTGTTATGGCTTCAGGAGTGCGAAATTGTAAGCCGTTTTCATAGATTTGTTGCACGACTTTTTCTGCTAGTTGAAAACCTTCTTCTTTCATGTCCATTTTTATCATAAATGCGGCTAATCCAAAGTTAATTCCTGTCCAAATTTCTAGGGGATGGGTTGCATTAGGATTTTCTGGTGTGCCATCTGGTTTTACTCCATTTGCTGCTCCAAATTCTCCATTTTGGAAGTTGAGAAAACAAGCTTCATAAATCTTTTTTAAGGCTGTTTCTGCATATTTTCGCTCAACAACATCTGGCAATCCTAATAACTGGGTATAAAATTGACCGCAGAGTTGATCTGCCATAACTACGTCTGAATTGCTGTCAGTATCGAGGCGATAATATTCGCCATTCCAGAGTTTTTCTTGATATATTGGGCGAGCTTGTTTTAACCAAGTTTGATAGGTGGCGATCGCCTTTTCTATCCCCTCTGGATAGTCTTCTGGTTGCAGGGCTGGATTTATGGGCGGATTTTCTAATAATACTTTCCCCATCGCAACTGCTGCTTCTAAAGCTGCTATCCACAAGCCACCACAATAAGCACTAATTCCTTGTAACTTCCAATCATCAAAAGTTTGGTCAGGAGCTCCTGAATTTTCTGGTATGCCATCGCCGTCTAAATCAAAGGTTTTGAGATAATTTAGGGTTGTGGCGATCGCTTCCCAACATTCCCATAAAAATTCTGTGTCATCTCCCCCAGTCAAGACAAAATCGCGATAAACTTGCAAGACAAAATCACTTGATAAGTCTTTCCACAAGTTACAATCTTGATAACTGGTATAATTTGTTTTTTCCCAGGGATGCTCATTAGGGGCACCTAAGTCGTGAGGAGTGGCTCCTAATGCCTTTCTGATGGCCTGAGCTTGGTTATAACCTATTATGCGGGGGGTATCATCTCCTTGGGGTATTGCCCTTGCAAAGGCTTCTAAAATTGATTTATCGAGTTTTGGCCATAACCAGAGCAAGGCAAATGAACCATACAAACGTACATCTAAACTTTCATACCAGCGGTAATCTAGACATTCCAAAACGCCAAATTGTCCAAAAGGGTCATTTTCTGTGGCTGCAGTCCATAAACTCCCCCCATCTGCGAGCAAATATAACTCATTGAAGAGGGCCATTTTAAACCAGTCTGGTAAATCTTCCCGTTTGATAATGGGTGTTTGCCATTCTTTAATTCTATCTTTCCACATATCTCCATGTTTGAGGGCTGTGCGGATGACTGTCCAGGCATTATTACCTGTGCGTCCAAAAAAGTCTGTATAACGGCGATAATAAGTGACTCCTTCGGCAAATTCGGTGATGGGGAAGTCCCAAGCTAAAATAAAAGGTATTTTACGGGTTTTTCCTGGGCGCACTGTAAAACGGATAGCCATTGCGGCGGCTATTTGTTCTCCTGGTTCTGCTGGGGTTTCGTCTTGATAATCTGGTAAGCTACCGTTGGCGGAGAAAAAGTCCCAAATTTCTGACCCATCTCCGTTAGGATTCCAGCGTGTATGAAAAAATGTTTCTAAGGTGGGGTTGGTGATACTCGCAATGGCTATTTGTCCTTCTCCTTCGGCGATTTCATCGTGAAGTTGGATCCTGGTTAGCAAGTAACCAACTCGGTAATTATCTTGTATCCATTGATTTAAATTTCCTGTACTATCTCCCCAGCGGGGTTGATATTCGTATACTGGACTTCCATCATCTCTTACTCGCACTTGGGGGGTTTTAATGGCATTGGTAAACCAACCTACTGTGTTTTGCCAAGTTACCATGATACTGAGGGTAATGGGTTTATCTGTGGGGTTGTGGGCTGTCCATTCAAAAATTGCTACTGGGTAACTTGTTTCTTGATAATTTCCTGGTAAAATTGGGGAAAATTGCTCACAAATGAGTTCTGTTTTAAATACTCCTTGATATTCAAACCAACTGCGGGGATAAAGTGCATGATAAGTGCCTTTTTCTCGCGGATACCACTGCCAACTGGATAATGTACCATTGGCTGGGGGTTCGGTCATCATGGCATAAGTTTGAGCTGGTGCGTCTTCTGTTTGTTCAAATACGCTAAATTGACAGGCGGGGAGACTACGGAATATGTGTTCACCTCCATCAATATGCCAGAGATTGAAATCACCCCGTGAAGAGCGCCCAATACAACCTGCGCCAAAACCACCCAGCGGCATTCCATGCCAGGGGCCATCATCTAAGTTACTTTGATAACGTACAGTATACGGTTTGTCCCATCCTAAACCGATGGGACGTTTCCATGTGCAAGTGGGAATAATAGGACGTGGAATTTGAAAAATCATTATTGAATAATTAACCAATTGACAATTAATAATTAACAATTAATTAGTAGACCTCTTGCAAAACCGTAAAAAACCCCCCCTACCCCCCCTTGGTAAGGGGGGGAGATGACCGAAAAAATAAGTATTTTCCCCCCCCTTACCAAGGGGGGGTAGGGGGGGGTTAACACTACTTTCGCAAAAGGTCTATTGATTAATTATTATACTTTTCTATGAGCCATCGTCTTCTGTAATGCTTGTCTTCTCCCGTAGCCGAAATGTTTATTGAAAAATATAATCTACAGTAATGAAAAAAATTGTCTGCGTAATTAAAAATGTATTTTTAGGATTTATATTAGGATTTGTTTTGACTGGATGTGACTCCCCAGAGGAAAATCAAGCCAGTACTCAAACTGTAAGGGAAGAACAACAAGCGATCGCTGTTGATGTGGTTATGGCTCGGTCTGGTACTCTCTCTGAAACTACTGAGTATATTGGAACCACTGAACCTGTGCAAACGGTTTCACTGCGATCGCAAGTTGAAGGTAGACTGTTGAGTCTAAATGTGGATGTGGGCGATCGGGTTCAAACTGGGCAAATTTTGGCTCAATTAAATGATACTTTACTATCAGCTTCTGTTAATAGAGAAGAAGGTGAACTCGCTGCCCTACAATCAGATTTGGCTCGTGCTGAAGCGCAAGTTGCAGCAGCAAAAACTGAATTAGAAAAGGCAAAAGTTGAATTAAGACAAGCAGAAAATGATGCAGCTAGATATACGAAATTAGTCGAAGAAGGAGCTATTTCTCAAATTGAAGCTGAGTCATATCAAACAGCAGCAGAAGTTGCCAGACAAGAGCTGTTTACTGCACAAGAACAAATTAGAATTGAAGAAGAAGCAGTAATAGGAGCAATGGGTAAAATAGCTGCTCAAGAAGCTTTAATTCGTCAAGAAAAAGAACGTCAAAATTATGCTAATTTAATTGCTCCTGTGACTGGGGTGGTGTTAGCGAGATTAAATGATCCAGGTGATTTAATTACTCCTGGATCAGAAGTGCTTAAATTAGGTGATTTTAGTGAGATTAAAGTTATTGTACCTGTATCTGAATTAGATTTAGGAACTGTTCAAATTGGGCAAACAGTTGATGTTAAATTAGATGCTTTTGCTAATGAGTCATTTGTGGGGAAAGTTAGCCGCATTTCTCCTGTTGCTGATGCGACTACTCGTCAAGTAGAAATAGAAGTGATTATTCCTAATCCTAATAATAAAATTGGTAGTGGTTTGTTGGCAAGAGTTCAGTTTCAATCTGTGTTAAAACCTTTGATAATTGTGCCAAAATCAGCAGTGGTCACTGAGCGTAGTCGAAGTGAGGAAGATAAGGCAGTTGTTTTTGTGGTTTCTGAACCAGAAAATGGACAAGCAGAGGTTATGAGTAGGGAAGTTATATTAGGTAAAAGTGGGAATAATCAAATAGAAATTGTTGCGGGAATTGAAGAAAATGAAAGATTTGTGGTTAATAGTAGTCAGCCTTTAAATGATGGGGATCAAGTGAAATTAAGTATTTTATCAGAGTAGATTAGGTTATTATCGAATTAATTAATTATTAAACTATTGCCCCGTAAGACAAGGGGCTTAAGCCCCTTGCCTCTCAGTACTCGATTAAGATCATAACCTGAGAAAAATGGTATAATATAGTAAAGAAAGAGTTGTAAGGGACAATTATTCAAAATAATATTACAAGACAATGGGCTTAAGCCCATTGTCCATGTCCTAACTATCTTTTTCTTGGCTATATATTAATCAATAAATCACTTATTAATACTTAAATAATTTTAAGTTTTTTTTCCCTAACTAAATGAAACAATTTTCCCAATTTAATCTATCAGTAATGGATAGTTATATTAGTACTGAACTTATCGGCCCGTTTTTATTTAGTGTGGGCATTTTTTCATCTGTTGGTGTTGCAGTTGGTACTCTTTCAGACTTGGCTAACAAAATATTTGAGTTTGGTTTACCCATAAATAAAGCAGTGCAAGTCTTTTTTCTAAAAGTACCAGAATTTGCTAGTTATGCTTTGCCTATTTCTGTACTTTTAGCTACTTTAATGACCTATGGGCGTTTGAGTAAAGATAGCGAAATAATAGCTTTACGCAGTTGTGGAATAAGTATCTATCGTCTGATTATTCCTGCTTTAATTTTGAGTGTTTTAGTGACAGGATTAACTTTTCTTTTTAATGAATTAATTGTACCTGCTGCTAATTATCAGGCTACCACTATTTTAGTAGAAACTATCCATGAAGAAAAGCCTTTTTTACTGCAAAATGATATTTTCTCTCCTCAATATGAGCAAATTGGAACAGAAAAACAACGCCTCAAAAGTTTGTTTTATGCTAAAATTTTTCAGGGGAATATGATGAGGAATTTGACGGTGATCAACTGGGCTGAAAATGAGCTAAAAGAGATTATTATTGCTACATCTGCCAGTTGGAATGAAGGAGAAAATGTCTGGGATTTTTATCAGGGTACTGTTTATCAAATTAATCCAGAAATGATTCATCATTTTAACCTTAAAAAGGTAAATTTTCCTAGAGTGCCTTTAGATTTAGCTTTAAAAAGTCGTGACCCTTATGATATGAATATTACTCAAGGGATGGAGTATTTAAAAATAATTAAATTTAATGGCGATCAGAAGAAAATTATCCTGTTTCAAGTGCGTATTCAACAAAAAATAGCTTTTCCTTTTATTTGTTTGATTTTTGGTTTGGTAGGTTCAGTTTTAGGTTGTAGTCAAGCTACTGGAAGAAGTAAAAGTCTTGGTATGAGTGCTGGAATAGTTTTTGTTTATTATTTGTTAGGCTTTTTTACAGGAGCTTTCGGTTTAATTGGTGTTTTATCTCCTTTTTTGGCTGCTTGGTTGCCTAATTTTTTGGGTTTGGGAGTAGGAGTTTTTTTGTTAGTTAAAAGTGCTAATGGTTTAAATTAAAAACAACAGAAAATAGCTTTAATAAATAATATTGGCTATATATAGCAGTCCCAAATGGATTATGGTAAGACAAGGAGATGAGCGCCCCTTGTCTATCAAAACTTTAGAAAATGGTATAACCTGAAGAAAAGTAAGCTGATAAAAAAAGTTGTATGGAAGCGATCGCTATTAATAATCTTTGTTATTCCTATCCTCACCAAAAACAAATTTTAGACAACTTAAACCTGAAGATTTTTCCAGGGGAAAGGGTGGGTTTAATAGGACCAAATGGTGCGGGAAAAACAACTTTATTTTTGACTATTTGCGGGATATTAACACCCAGTAGAGGGGAAATTATTTTGTTTGATAAACCTGTAATAAAAGGGGACTTTCGTCCAGAAATAGGTTTTGTATTTCAAAATCCTGATGACCAGTTATTTTGTCCTACTGTAAGAGATGATATCGCCTTTGGACCAGAAAATATGGGTTTACAACCAGCAGAAGTAGATCGACTGGTGGAAGAAGCGTTGACAGTAACTGGAGTAACTCAGTTGGCGGATAGAGTACCCCATCAACTGTCTGGGGGAGAAAAATGTATGGTGGCGATCGCTTCTGTCTTAGCTATGCACCCCCAGCTCATATTATATGATGAACCTAGCGCAAATTTAGATTTACGCGCCCGTCGTCGTCTGATTAATTTTTTACAGTCTTCAAAAGAGACTATTGTGTTATCTTCCCATGATTTAGAATTAATTTTAGAAGTGTGCGATCGGGTTATTTTACTTAACCAGGGAAAAATCCTTGCTGATGGTATCCCCTCTGAAATTATGAGCAATAAAAACCTAATGGAAGTAAATGGTTTAGAAGTTCCACCATCATTAACTTAAAGATAACAAAAAGAGATGAAAATTGAAACAGAAATACCTTTGTTAGAAACAATTCTTAGTAATTGGCAAGCAACTATTGGCAGTCAATATGAGCCTTATAAAAACCACGTTTATCGAGTTATTAACTTCTGTTTAATACTGCATCAATGTCAACCAGATGATCGTGAAAAATTTATCATTGCTGGATGTTTCCATGATTTAGGAATTTGGACAAATAACACAGTTGATTATTTAGTTCCCTCTATGGAATTAGCTAAAAATTACTTGAAAGAAAATAATAAAGAAGAGTGGTCAACTGAAATTGAACTTATGATAGATGAACACCATAAAATCACCAAATCTAAAAATAATAAATATCCTTTAGTTGAAGTGTTCAGAAAAGCAGATTGGCTTGATGTAACAATGGGAATGAGAGCATTTGGATTATCCAAAAATGAGGTGAAAAATGTATTAGCTGCATTTCCTAATTTAGGGTTTCATCAAAATCTTCTGGAATTATCAAAAGTTGAATTTAAAAAGCATCCATTTAACTTTTTGCCTATGATGAAATGGTAAAAAAAATAAATATAGCGTTTTGGGGCGTCTTGAGGTACGGACAAGGGGCTTAAGCCCCTTGTCTTACCAAGAAAAACTGTACCTCACCATTATGATAATTGCTATATTTGTTTTTGAGGTACGGACAAGGGGCTTAAGCCCCTTGTCTTACCAAGAAAAACTGTACCTCACTATTATGATAATTTCTATATTTGTTTTTTTGGAGCAAAAATAAGTTAAAATTAATTATATTTGAGCCAAATGAAGAGGTAATTTTACAATGGATAAACTAAAGCAATATCAAGATATAATTAAAGAGGTTTTAACAGAATACGCTGCTATACCTTACGCCAAATTTGACCTCAAATCAGAGTTAATTATCAATGAAAATGCCAATAGATATTTAATTATAACTATGGGTTGGGAAGGCGATGTAAGGGTTCATGGTTGTGTCATTCATTTGGATATTATAGATGATAAAATATGGATTCAAAGAGATGGTACAGAAGATGGAATTGCTAATGATTTAGTAGCGGCTGGTATTCCTAAAACAGATATTAGACCTCTTGCAAAAGTGGTGTTAACCCCCCCCAACCCCCCTTGGTAAGGGGGGGAAAATGCCTAGTTTGTAGGGCTCCCTCCCCGAACCTGCGGGGAGGGCTGGGGTGGGGTTTTTTACGG
>Ga0114939_10000528_pt1 | contig 31871 bp, 35 predicted proteins | sample AshMeaCrysSpring_FD_87196 | JGI IMG/M metagenome (GOLD analysis project Ga0114939, IMG submission 87196) | Groundwater microbial communities from Big Spring, Nevada to study Microbial Dark Matter (Phase II) - Ash Meadows Crystal Spring | ecosystem: Environmental > Aquatic > Deep subsurface >...
CTTTCATCCAGTTTAAAACGCACTTCCTGCGAGCTGAAGTTGATGGCACCCTGCGAAAAACGTTTCTTCCTGAATTTCTTCGCCAGTTCGTTCAATAGCATTACTTCTTCCTTGTAAGGTCCATTGCCTCCTTCTATCATTTCCTGCACTTCTTCGTAGGCAAAGCGATGGTTGGAATGGATAAGCGTTTTGCCCAGCCAATGTCTTTTTACTTCTCCTTTGGAACTGATATGAAATACTGCTGAGAAGGTTAGCTTGTCTTCTCGTGGCCGAAGTGAACACAGTTCGTTGGATATGCGTTCGGGCAGCATGGGGTTTACCCTGTCGGGCAGGTACACGCTTGTGGCCCGCTCATAGGCCTCGGTATCCAGCACACCGCCTTCTTCCACATAGTGTGCCACATCGGCTATGTGCACGCCTATTTCGTACAGGCTTGGTTCCAGCAGGCGTATGCTGAGGGCATCGTCGAAGTCGCGGGCATCTACCGGGTCAATGGTAAAAGTGAGTACCTCCCTGAAGTCGCGTCGTTTATACACTTCGTCCTGTGGAATGTGGTCGGGTATGCGTTCGGCTTCTTCCAGCGCCTCATCGCTAAACGAAAGCGGAAATCCATTCTCAAGCAGAATATCCTTCATGGCGATATCGCCCAGGTTTTCCTGGCTCACCACTTCCAGCAGCTCGCCCACAGGCCGGCGGTCCTCCTTATTCCACCGCACAAAGCGTACCAGCACCTTGCCTTCTTCGTCAATGTGCTCTGCAGGCGATTGTTCCAGTTCAAAGTGCGGCATGGGCTTATCGGTATCGGGCAAAAAGAACCAACGGCCTGCATGCTGACGCAGGGTGCCGATAAAATCTGTTTGTCGCCTGCTGATGACCTCATCCACCCTTCCTTCGCGGTTGCGGCTACCGTAGCTGCCACGGGTAATTCGTACCTGCACGGTGTCGCCATGAAAGGCACGATTAAAGTCGCCCGGCCTGATGAGTAAATCGCCACCACCATCGCTTGCCTTTACTACATAACCCAGTCCCGAACGGGTAATTTCCAGAATGCCACTAACGGTTTCGGGGCCGCTGTATTTTTTTTGTCTTTTTTCTTTGTTAGCCATGTTATGGTTGGTAATTGCGCGCAAAGTCGCTCACATAGTTCACTATTAATGTTTCGAAGCGTTGCTGTTCTCCAAACAGGATTCGGTGCTTCACCGGCAGCACAAAAATGGGTAGATGCTCCAGAGCATTTCCGAACTTGACGAGGCGAACAGCGTCTTTTTCTGTGGTCAGGATTATTTTCCCACCCCCGTGCAACGCATCGAGCTCTTCCTTCATATTATGTATGTCGTCAATAGAAAAAATATGATGGTCGGCAAAGCGCTTTTCGTTGTACAGCTTCACCTTTTGCTCCAGGTACTGCTTTAACGGCGCGGGGTTTGCAATGCCACATACCAATAGCACTTCCTGCTCCTGGTGAAGCGGCATGGGCTGATGGGAGAGCAGGTGGTAAGGCACGCCGTAGTCAATAGTGGCGAAGAAAACGTGCTGATGGGGCAAGGGCTGCATGTGCCGGATGCAATCCTGTTGGTCCGTTTCGCTCATGCCTGCAGGACATTTGGTAACCACAATTACTTGTGCCCGTGCAGCACTTGATTTTTGATCGCGCAGGTCGCCTGTGGGCAAAAACCAGTCGTGCCAGTATGGATTGCCATGTTCGGTAAGCAAAATGTTGAACCCGGCCTGAAGCTGCCTGTGCTGAAAGGCATCGTCGAGAATGATTATCTGGGTTTGCGGCCTGTCGTGCAGAATTTGGGGAATAGCTTCTATGCGCGACTCGCCCACTGCCACACCCACTGCGGGAAACTTATTGTGGAACTGCATGGGTTCATCGCCTATTTCGAGCGCCGTGGTACCAGCGCCTGCAAGTACATACCCTTTTGTTTTACGCTTGTAGCCGCGACTTAGTGTGGCAACATCAAAGCGCTGGCTAAGCAAACGAATGAGGTATTCAGTCATAGGGCTTTTGCCCGTGCCACCCACGCTCAGGTTGCCCACACAAATGAGTGGCAGGTTGAAAGTGGTTGTTTTTATGAACTTCTTGTTGTACAACCAGTTTCGGCAATTGATATATAAACCTGCCAGCAACGAAAACGGAAACAGCAGCAGACGCAGGCCCTTAAGCAGGTAAAAATTAAAATGCATACAGAGCGTGTGGTGTCACACAATAGTTTAAAGGTATGTCAAAGGCATCAGTATCGGAAATGCGCTCCACCGGCCCGAACCAACTGAGGCCTACCTTGAGGCAGTTGGGGCGGCAAAAACTGAGGAAACGGTCGTAGTAGCCTTTGCCGTAGCCAACGCGGTAGCCACGGGTATCGAAAGCCAGCATGGGCACAAATACGAAGTCAATTTTCAAGGGGTCCATTTCTTCGCCATTGGCCGGTTCTGATATGCCCCAGCTGTTGGTTTCCCATTGCGTGTTGTCATCAACTGCCACCGATTTCAACCACAGGCTGCCGCGAGTAATGAGGGGATAAACGAGGGTGCAACTTACCGGAAGTTGTTGTTCAAAAAAAGCAACGGGTACCTCATTGCGCGATTCGATGGATGCATACGTCATGAGGTATTGAACAGAAGGCAGCTGTATTTTTCTGAAATATTCGAGCATTTGCGCCACCATCAGGTGCATTTGAGGCATACTGAGCATGGCCCGCTGGTGGGCAAAATGTTGTCGTGCTTCGCGTTTGGTCATGTATGTGATATGTGTGGTTGTAAATGACGGAAAAAGCCGTAGTCAAAGCTACCATCTTTTTGGGCGGTATGTTTGCAGATGCTGTGCAGGAGATGGCACTTATGCAACTTTGGTGACGTTGTGTCGACGATTGCATCTCGGCACCGGTATGTTCTCACGGGTCTGCGACCCGGATGGCGGCTTCAAATAAGGCGTAGTGCCGCGACATAGTCGCTGAAGAACCCTTCGATGCCGATACCGCCGTCGGAACTATCGGTACTCAGGGCAAGCTACATATTCCCAAGTTGCAAACCAGGAACAGCGTGCGTTGGCGATCTACTCACTCAGCCTTTCATCAATAGCCTTTTGCTGATGGAGTATTCTTATTATTTCTACTTCATTCGAAGCCGCGTTTATACGATAAAAAATATAGTAAGATCTCACTTTAACCCTAAAATAGGCCACCCGCAGGTGACTAATGTTTTTGCCCGACTGTGGGTTCTGAGCCAAGTATTCCATTTCATCCATGATGAGGTTGAGGTACTTATCTGCCTGCTGAAGAGACCAGGACTGATATGTGTAATACCATATTTGCTCAAGGTCGTTTAGCGCTTCCTTACTTATAACCAATTTCATTTGGCGGCAGCATGCTTTTGATGGAGATGCTCCAAAAACGAACTACGTTCGAAATGCTGAACGAAACCTGAATCTTCACCCTTCTTAAGCTCATAGAGCAGCCTGGCCTGGCGCGTTTCCTGCTCTTCAAACATCCTTAGGGCAGCTCTCACCACTTCGCTTGCTGAAGAAAACCGACCGCTTTTTACCTGCTCGTTGATAAAACTTTCGAAGTAATCGCCAAGCAATACCGAGGTGTTTTTAGCCATAGCTACCCAATTTTCTTCGAAAATACCAACTATTGGTATTCAGAAATCGGCAGGTCTGTTCCAAGCGGTGGTAATTGCCGGTGCTATTGCGGAAAAATGCCCATATTGATTTATGCCGCGTGCAGGCATTAAAGAACGTATGATGGTGCAGAAGCCGCTACATAGCAGCACTACTGCCGCTGGGCTGCCGGGCATAGCGGGCGCCGGCGCAGCAGGCGGTGGGCTGCGCGGCGGCCCCCAAAGGCCGGTGTGCAGGCCACGGCACCCCGCAATGGCAGGAACAAATGACGATGTGTGCACGATAGCCTGCAGCCCAAAAAAAGAGGACTGATGCCCAATACACCTCGATGGCACCATGTTGACCTACTTTTGCGCACTTGCATACCATGGAACAACCTACAAACGATATAGAACAGCCCGATTTGCCGGCCGACGAAGGTGCCGAAGCGGAAGAGCAGCTTTACGAGCGCCATGCCTTTAGGGCAGACAAGGGGCAGGAACCGCTGCGTATTGATAAGTTCCTGATGAACCGCATAGAAGGCGGCACTCGCAACAAGATACAGCAGGCTATAGAAGCGGGCATGGTAACGGTAAATGGCAACGCCATAAAGCGCAACTACAAGGTGAAGCCGGGCGATGAACTGGTCGTGTTTAGCGAGGACCATCCCGACACCACCAACATAGTGCCCGAGGCCATGAGCCTGAACATTGTATATGAAGACGATGACATACTGGTAATAAACAAACCCGCCGGCATGGTGGTACACCCGGGCAGCGGCAACTACAGCGGCACCCTTATAAACGGCGTGGCCTGGCACCTGCTGCAGCAAAACCCCAACCTTGACGAGAACGAACTGCCGCGCTTTGGCCTGGTTCACCGCATAGATAAAAACACCAGCGGGCTGCTGCTGATGGCCAAAACCAAACGGGCGCTCAACCACCTGGCCAAGCAGTTTTTTAACCACACAATCGACCGCAAGTACAGGGCCCTGGTATGGGGCGATGTGGAGCAGGACGAAGGTACCATTGTGGCCCATGTGGGCAGGCATACACGCTTTCGCAAACTGTTTACCGCCTACCCCGATGGCGAACACGGCAAAGATGCCATAACGCACTACCGCGTACTGGAGCGCTTTCATTATGTAACGCTGGTGGAGTGCGAGTTGGAAACCGGACGTACGCACCAGATACGGGTACACATGAAGCATATTGGCCACACGTTGTTTGCCGACGACCACTATGGCGGCGACCGCATACTGAAAGGCACCGTATATGCCAAATACAAACAGTTTGTAGACAATTGCCTTGCCCTGTGCCCAAGGCAGGCGCTGCATGCATTTACGCTGGGCTTTGTGCACCCCACCACGGGCAAGCATATGCACTTTGAAGCGCCCATACCGCCCGACATGCAGGCAGTGATTGAGAAATGGAAGCGGTATTATAATGCTACAGGCAAGGTGGAGGAGTGATAATTCTGGTAATTTCGGCAGGTACTTAGTTGTAATACACTAACTACCAAACGAAATATTCGAGATTGGCCATTTTGTGTGCGGTTAGGCCTCTTAGTAACCAGAACTAATCTAAAGGGCACTTGTAGGTATTGATAACACAAATATGCTAATGAGCAAACGCTATTTAGTTAGACAGCATTTAAAAATTGCTCCGCCGTCATCACAGGTATTGCTGCATGCTTAAAGTCTTTGAGATTCCTGGTAATGATAGTGGGTATTGCGTTTTCGATAGCAGTGAAATACTGAATGCCGTCTTCAAAATCTCTAAAGTCACACGACAAAGCAAGGTCAACTATTCTATCGTTTATTGAAAGCACTTCAACCAGGGTTCTGAACTTCAGGAGTATTCCTCTTGCCAAGCTGGCAGTAAATTGCCGCGACAGCAAATAATTCACATTTGCAAAAGACAGTGCTGAAACGCAAATAATTAATTCCCCTCGGTCGGCCCTAGAAAAAAGATTTGCGGCCGGGTCATAAAATGGTTCCCGCTTAGCTAACAAGTCGAGAATAATATTTGTATCTGCTAATACTTTTTCCATTTACTCGTATTTGGATACCAAATAATCTGAATAGGCCTTCTTTTCGTCGAAAGCCGCCGGCAAATCTAATACACCGCTTAAGCTTTTTACCAAAGGCGTAATTGTATCGGAATGATCTTCTTCGGTAGTAATCCGCTTCAGATAGCTTTCCACGATTCTAGATAGACTGGTATTACGCGTTCTGGCGTAGTCTTTAGCCTTTTCTATAATTGTATGCTCCAGTTTTAAAGTTAACTTGGTATCCATAGCCCACCTTTTACGTACAAATACAAAAGTACTGTACGTAAAGCAATTTTGAACAATTGACCTGGTTGAATGGGCGAACTGAGTACTGGCTTATTTTGATACCATCATCCTGTAATCCGTTCTCACTTTGCCTTTGGTAATATCATCCAATTTACCCTTGAGCAATTTGCGCTTAAGCGACGAGAGATAATCAATGAACAATTTGCCTTCTATGTGGTCGTACTCGTGCTGGATAACACGGGCGGTAATACCCCGGAAGGTGGCCCGTTGGGGCTCAAAGTTTTCATTTACCCAGCTAATGGTTACCTCTTCGGGGCGCATCACGTCTTCGCGTATTTTAGGTATGCTCAGGCAACCTTCGTTGTAAGGCCATTCGTCGCCGGCAACGTCTTCTATGTGCGCATTAATAAAGGCCTGCTTAATGCCGTCATCACCCGGGTAGTCGTCGCGTTCGTTATCGTCCAGATTTTCCAGTATTTGCAGGCTGTCTACCAAAAAAATGCGTACATCGCGGTTAATTTGCGGAGCAGCCAGGCCTACCCCATTGCTGGCGTACATGGTTTCCCACATATCGGCAAGCAGCTTGGCCAGGTTTGGGTATTCGGGGGTAATGTTCTGGCACACTTTACGCAAAATGGGTGAGCCGTATGCTACAATGGGAAGAATCATACTACGAATAAAATTGAATGAATCTCAGGTTTTTCAGTTTGGCAAAATCCTTGTCGGCCGATAACTACGGAAGGTCCAGGTACAACGCAGTTGCTGCAATTACTGCATCTGGCAACTTCATTTTATTGCTCCGCTTAATTCCACCAGCTTTCTTAACTATAAAATCATGGGTGTGAACCACAATGACGCTTTCGGCAAACGCATCTAGCACTTTTTCTCCTTTGGGTTCCAAGCCAGGTTTTGCATGAAACTCGGCTATTGTTAGTCCCGATATATACAATGTCCTTTGTTCAAGTAGATTCGTAAGCACATTGTTTCCGCTAAGCAATAGAATCACAATATTCATATCGAGCAAATACCTATCTCCACTCATCCCTTAGCTTTTTCTGATATGCAAGAGCATCTCCAAAACTTTTGATTTTTCCGGCAAATTTTTTTGCAGGAAATGGTTTGATGCTACCACCTTTTTCTTTTGACTTGCCTGCGTTTTCCGCATTGGAAACTGCTGCTGCACTGGACGCTGTTTTGCTTGCCATGGCGTAAAATTAGCGAATTTGGGCCAAGTACTCCTGCAGCATGATGGTGGCGCTAACCTCGTCAATCAGTTTTTTATCGCGCCGGTCTTTCTTTTTCACGCCGCTGTCTATCAGCGCCCGCATAGCCATTTTACTGGTGTAGCGCTCATCTACTAATTCTATGGGAATAGCAGGATAGTCTTTTTTGAACTTGGCAACGAAAGCCTTAACCAGGGGTGTAGCGTGGGCGTCGCTGTCGTCCAGGTTTTTGGGATCACCTATCAGCACAAGCTCCACGGGTTCGGTGGCAAAATAGTTTTTGAGAAAGGTCCATATTTGGTGTGTATCTACCGCTGTAAGGCCGGTGGCAATAATCTGCAGCGGATCGGTAACGGCAAGGCCTGTGCGCTTTTTGCCATAGTCTATTGCCATAATGCGTGCCATAACAGTTGCGGGTTTAGTGCATGAAAAGATCGGTAATAACAAACGCGGCAAACACCACGCTGGCAATGCCGTTGGCGGTCATAAAGGCCAGGTTTACACGGCGAAGATCGTTGGGCTTTACAATGGAATGCTGGTACACAAGCATGCCAATAAATAGCGAAGCACCCAGCCAATACAGCCATCCAAACTGCCCGTACCATCCGGCGGCAAGCAGGCAGCCAGCAGCCAGCACGTGAAGCAGTTCGCTCACCCTGAGCGCCCGTGCCTTACCAAAGGCGGCAGGTATGGAGTGCAGTTGGTGGGCACGGTCAAACTCTTCGTCCTGCAGGGCGTAAATGATATCGAAGCCGCTTACCCAAAACAGCACGGTAAAGGAGAACAGGATGGGCAGAAGCGCAAACTTGCCGGTAACGGCCAGGTAGGCGCCTATAGGAGCCAGGCTGAGGCCCAGGCCCAGCACCAGGTGGCACAGCGCGGTAAAACGCTTAGTGTAGCTGTAAAAAAGTATTACAAACAACGCTACTGGGCTCAGGTAAAAACAAAGTGGATTGATAAACCAGGTAGCAGCTACAAACAGCACACACATGCTGATGGTAAACAGCAGCGCACTGTTGGCATGAATAATACCGGCCGGTATTTCGCGGATGGCGGTGCGGGGATTTTTGGCATCAAAATGGCGGTCGAGGTAGCGGTTGAAAGCCATAGCGGCGCTGCGGGCGAAGATCATGCAGAGGATGATGAGGAGCAATTTTGTAAACGCCGAAAACAAAAAGTGAATATCATCATTGTCATTGCCCCACCCTATTATTTTATTGAGATTGACTGTCCTGTTTGAGTAATAAAAAATTCCTACAAAAAAGCCAATTAACGCAAAGGGCATGGCGAAGATGGTATGCGAAAACTTGATGAGACTTAAATAGTTTTTGAGGTGCTTCATGAGTACTTATCCTAACAATTTGATGTGAATGCAGTTTACTTGCTATTGTTGAGATAAATAGAATTTTGTCCTCCTTTGATAATATCCTGCCTGATACGGAATACGGCTGCTTCCACATCCTTCAGTGATGGCCCCACAACCCATTTTACATCCTCAAACAACTTCTGCAAATCAAAATCCTTCAGATGCTCCACTATTGTTAACTCGTTAAGCCAGGCATCTTTCGATTTAGCATCCTCAATTACTGCTTCCCATTCAAATGGCATATGCTTACAAATTTCAATCAGATCAGCCATGTCCTTTGCGGCTTTACGCTCCAATGCGCACAATTTGTGTCTCAGTATGTTTCTTACATTGTCAGTTTGATAAAATAATGGTGTAGAAACCGGTGTACCATACCGATACCCTACATCATTTATGAATTCAACTTTGAGGCTAATCTCATCTTCATGCACTATTATGCGCTGAAAAAATGGCTGTATGTTATTTAGTTCAACCTGTACAAAAGATTGTTGCAGTGCCGAAACCGCGTCTTTTGTTTTTTGAGTATAGTGGGAATCGTAATTTAAAAAGAAGTCAAGATCGTCAGAATACCGATGATTGAAATAAGCCCTTGTAAGTGCAGTGCCACCTGTAAGGTAATGCGGGATGCGTGCATGATTGAGCACTTGCAGCACCTTATCCTGCAGGGGATACAAATGTTGGGTATAATAATTTTCTTGCATCGTGGTATTGGTAGCGCAAATGACGAGGAAAAAGAGTTCTGATTACTTCATCGGAAAGCAACTGTGGCCACTCGCTTTCGGGTACAATCTTTTTAACCTTGTACCAATTATACCCATTCAACAATTTCCTGTAAATCCATTTCTTATCTACCCCTCCTACTGCATCCACTTCGCCGGTAAACACCTGGTAAAGCTGCTCGGGCGTGTAGGGTGTATCCCAATTAATTTGTTTCAATATTTCGAGCACCTGCTCTTTATCCATGGTGCAAAGGTAAAAAATACAAACCCAAATGGCTCAACCCAGCTTTTGCGCAGCCAGGTGCCACAATACAATACCTGCCGCTACCGAAATGTTCAATGAGTGCTTCATACCCAATTGGGGTATTTCAAGGCAAAAGTTGCTCATCGCTACCAGACTGTCCTGCACACCTTCTACTTCGTTGCCAAATATCAATGCCAGTTTTGTATCGGCCGGCAAAGTGTACCTGTGAAGCAGCGTGCTTTCATCTGCCTGTTCTACGCTGGCCACCAGGCAGCCTTCCTTCTTCAGTGCCTTCACCGCCTCCGCAGCGCTAGGTACATAATGCCAGGCCACCGTTTCGGTAGCGCCCAGGGCTGTTTTGTGTATATCGCGGTGAGGGGGCTGCGGGGTGTAGCCGCACAAAATGATCTTTTCTACCAAAAAGGCATCGCAGGTTCGGAATACACTGCCCACGTTGTGCATACTGCGCACATTATCGAGCACTACCACCACAGGCAGTTTTTCACTCTGCTTAAACTCTGCTACCGACTTGCGTCCAAGTTCGGCCATGGTTAGTTTGCGCATACATCCACATTTACAGGCGGGCAAAGGTGCGGTTTTACCGGCAATGGCTCAATGCGGCAGCTTTTCGAGTACCAGGTAGCCCCAAGGCAGCAGGGGCAGGTGCTTATGTTTATCAACATCCACGGTGTTGCCGGTAAATACATTGGTAAAACGCCCCATTACCCGGTGATCGGCCAGGCTTACACTTTGTGCCCTGTCGGTAAAGTTGAGTACCACCAGCACCTGCTGCTCGCCACGGCTGCGCAGGTACATCATTATCCGGTCGTGGTTGGTATTGAGCCTGAAGGTAAACTCGGCTTTATCGCCCGAGCGCAGCACGGCATTTCGGCGGCGCATATTGAAAAGTGTTTTGTAAAAATGATGCAACTGGCAGTCGCTGCACCAATCAATGGGGCCTTTGTCGAAAAAAGGCAACCGCTGCAGGTTTGGAAGTTCCTGCCCACTGTACAACAATGGAATGCCATTCCAGGTGGCGGCAAATACAGCCAGGGGCAAGGCTGCCGGGCCATACTTTTCATACTCCGTACCATTCCAGCTATTCTCATCGTGGTTGCTGGTAAAATAGGCACGTTGACTGAAAGGTGGAAATTCGTCGTGGTATCGGTACAACACCTTGTCGAGGGCGGCTACGGGCAGCTCTTCTTTCAAAAAGCGCTCGCTGGCATGCATCCACTTCCAGGTATAGGTGGCATCAAATGCTCTGTGGTAGGCGGGGTCTTCGGTTTCGGCAAGCCAAAACAGTGGCTTTACCCTGTCCAGTTCTGTTCGGGCCTCTATCCAAAAATCGAGTGGCACCAGGTGGGCCATATCGCAGCGAAAGCCATCAAGACAGCATTCAGCAACCCAAAATTGCATAGCTTCAATCATAGCCTGGCGCATATAAGGATTGCCATAGTTAAGATCAATCACATCGCTCCAGCCATTGCGCTCGGTAAAGTTGCCCTGCTCGTCGAGTATATAAAACGAAGGATGTTTTTTGGTCCAGGTATGGTCGCGGCCGGTGTGGTTGGCCACCCAGTCTATAATCACTTTTATGCCCAGGGTTTGTGCCTGCTGCACCAGATTTTTGAAATCATCGAGCGTGCCAAATTCGGGATTTACGCTCCTGTAATCGGCGGCGGCATAATAGCTACCCATGCTGCCTTTGCGCCCATCCTGTGAAATAGGCGTTATGGGCATGAACCAAAGGGTTTCAACTCCCATATCGTGCAGGCGTGGCAGGTGGCGTGCAAATGCGTTTAAGGTGCCTTCGGCGGTATATTGACGCAGGTTTACTTCATAAATGTTTGTTTGGGCCACCCAATCGGGTGCAAAAAACTTGCTATGGTGCATACAATGGGGTTGAGCTATCGAAGATAGGCTGCCACCGTGAGGCAATGGAATTTTTACGCTCTTTCCGCCATTCGGCCCCTTTACTTTTGCTGCTCTATATGGCTACACAAAGTATACTGGGCATCTATCCCCGCCTTCGAATTTTCCTGGCGGGCAGGTTCCTGTTCATTTTTTCTATGCAAATGGTGAATACGGCCATTGGCTGGTATTTGTACGAACTTACGGGCAACCCTTTGTCGCTGGGCTGGCTGGGCCTTAGCGAGGTGATACCCGCTATAGGGCTTGCCCTGTACGCCGGGCATGTAATAGACAAGAGCGATAAACGTAATATGCTGTTCGGTGGCATGCGCTTGTACCTGATGGCCACTGCATTGCTTGCTGTTGTTACCAGCAGTTGGGCATTGGATGCTCCAAACCATCGTATGGTAGAATTGGCCATTTACTTCACCATATTCTGGACGGGCGTTTTCCGGGCCTTTACCGGACCTACCTTTCACAGTATAGTGGCCCAACTGGTGGAAAAAGAGCATTTGCCCCAAGCTGTAACCTATAGTAGCACTGCTTGGCAGGCTGCGGCGGTGGCTGGCCCGGTGGCTGCGGGAGCACTCATTTCGTGGTTAGGAATCAGTGTAATGTTTGGCGTAAGCATCGTGTTGCTTTTGGCTGCCTGTGCATTTACCTGGCGGCTGCCCAACCTGCCTGTAATGCATACCAATGTGCAACAGCGTACCTGGGAGAGTGTAAAAGCAGGATTGCGCTATGTGTGGCGCACCCGCGAGGTGCTTACTGCCCTGAGCGTTGATATGTTTGCCGTATTGTTTGGCGGGGCTGTGGCCATGCTTCCGGTATTTGCCAAAGACATCCTGCATGTAGATGCCACAGGTATGGGGTTGCTAAAAGCGGCACAAGGCATTGGCACTGTACTTGTTTTGTTTGCCATCAGCCGCAAGCCTTTAAAGAAGCACCAGGGAAGAATTATGCTGCAATCGGTGGCTGCATTTGGCCTGTGCATTATTGTATTCGCTGTTTCTAAAAATTTCTGGCTCTCGTTTGCAGTACTTTTTCTCAGCGGCGTGTTCGATGGCATAAGCGTAATAGTGCGCAGCACCATTTTGCAGCTGTATGTGCCCGACGATATGCGCGGCAGGGTAAGCTCTGTAAACAGCATGTTCATCAACAGCAGTAACGAACTGGGGCAATTTGAAAGCGGCGTGGCGGCCAAGCTGCTTGGCACCGTGCCTTCGGTAATTTTTGGAGGATGTATGACCTTGCTGGTAGTAGCTGCAGCCTGGTGGAAGGCGCCTACGCTGAGGAAACTGGAGTATTAATTGCGCTAGGGCGCAATTACGCAATGGCTCGATGGCGTAAGCGTAATGGCTCAATATCTCAATGACTCAATTGAATGTGCTAATGTGCCAATATGCCAATGGGAGTAGGCTCTGGCGGTTGGGATTTTCAGGATAATTGATCAGTGGCTCAATAGCACTCACCTCTCGCTTCTCACTTCACACCTCTCACTTCTCACCTCTGATCCCGTTCACCTGCTCACCTTTTTAATTGGCCGTAACAGCCGCATACAGGTATTCGCTGTTGAGGCGGGCAATATTAGTGAGGCTGATGCCTTTGGGGCAAACGGCTTCGCAGGCACCCGTGTTGGTGCAGGCGCCAAAACCTTCTTTGTCCATTTGGGCCACCATGTTGAGCGCACGACTTTTACGTTCTGGCGCGCCCTGGGGCAGCAAAGAAAGCTGGCTTACTTTGGCCGAAGTAAATAGCATGGCACTGCTGTTTTTGCAGGCAGCCACGCAGGCGCCGCATCCAATGCAGGCCGCAGCACCAAAAGCGGAATCGGCTTTTTCTTTTTCTATTGGTAGGGCATTTGCATCTACCGCGTTGCCCGTATTCACGCTTATAAAGCCACCTGCTTGAATAATGCGGTCGAAAGCCGAGCGGTCTACCATCAGGTCTTTAATAACAGGGAAGGCATTGGCGCGCCATGGCTCGATGGTAATAGTATCGCCATTTTTGTAGGCACGCATGTGCAGCTGGCAGGTTGTATTTTGCTGCCACGGGCCATGCGGTCTGCCGTTGATATACATGGAACACATACCGCAAATGCCCTCACGGCAGTCGTGGTCAAAAGCAATAGGATCTTTACCCTCGGCTATCAGGCGTTCATTTAGCACATCAATCATTTCCAGAAACGACATTTCCGACGAAACATCACTAACCTGGAATGTTTCAAATCGTCCTGCTGTTTGGCTGTTTTTCTGACGCCAAACTTTCAAAGTCAAGTTCATTGTGTAGTGTTCCATAAGGGCACCCTCCTTATTTGTCCTCTGCTGAGTACTTTTTTACTTTGTAAATTCTTTTGCCTTTGGCTCAACCACCTGTGTTTAGTTATTAAACCCTCTTTCCATAAATTCTCTACTTGTAACTTCTTTGGCTAGGCTTCACCACTTCGTAGTCCAATACTTCCTTATTTAATTCCCATTCGTGCTCGCCGGTATATTTCCAGGCCGACACATACATATAATTTGCATCGTCGCGCAGTGCTTCGCCGTCGGGCGTTTGGTACTCTTCGCGGAAGTGGCCACCGCAGCTTTCGTGACGGTCCAAAGCATCCAGGCACATCAGTTCGCCCAGTTCTATAAAGTCTGCCACCCGGTTGGCTTTATCAAGCTCGGGGTTCATTTCGTTTATATCGCCGGGTATGCGCACATCGCTCCAGAATTCTGCTTTTAGCTGGCGAATTTCTTCGATAGCTTGCATCAACCCGGCTTCGCTACGCGCCATACCGCATTTGTCCCACATAATTTTGCCCAGGCGCTTGTGAAAGCTTTCAACTGTTTTGCTGCCCTTTATGGCCATCAGTTTATTGATACCCTCATTTACCTGTTGTTCTGCTTCGGTAAATGCCGGATGGTCTGTAGCAATGGGCTTTACGTGAATTTCGTCAGCCAGGTAATTACCTATGGTATACGGTATCACAAAGTACCCATCGGCAAGTCCTTGCATCAAGGCACTTGCGCCCAGGCGGTTTGCCCCGTGGTCGCTAAAGTTGGCTTCGCCCAGGGCGTACAAGCCGGGCACAGTGGTCATAAGTTCATAGTCTACCCACAGGCCTCCCATGGTGTAATGTACAGCAGGGTAAATGCGCATGGGCACTTCATAAGGGTTCTCGCCGGTTATCTTTTCGTACATGTCAAAAAGGTTGCCGTACTTCTCTTTCACCACTTCTTTACCCAAGGCAATTATTTCTTCCTCGATAGCATCATCTTTACCATGCTTGCCGGCTTCTATTCTTCCATACCGTTTTATGGCATCGGCATAATCGAGGTACACAGCCTGTTTGCTGCTGCCCACGCCAAATCCTGCATCGCACCGTTCTTTAGCAGCACGGCTTGCCACATCGCGGGGTACCAGGTTGCCAAAAGCAGGGTAACGGCGCTCCAGGTAATAATCGCGTTCGTCTTCAGGTATTTCGTTGGGTTTGCGATTGTCGCCCTTGGCCTGGGGCACCCAAATTCGACCATCGTTACGCAGGCTCTCGCTCATCAGGGTGAGCTTGCTTTGGTGATCGCCGCTTACGGGTATGCAGGTGGGGTGTATTTGCGTAAAACAAGGGTTGCCAAAATAGGCGCCTTTTTTATGTGCTTTCCAGGCTGCAGTTACGTTGCTGCCCATAGCGTTGGTACTCAGGTAAAATACGTTGCCATAGCCTCCGGTGCACAATAATACGGCATGGCCAAAATGGCGCTCAAGCTTACCGTTGATCAGGTTGCGCGCAATAATACCGCGGGCTTTGCCGTCAACCACCACCACATCCAGCATTTCGTGGCGGCTGTACATTTTTACATTGCCCAGGGCCACCTGACGCTCCAGTGCGCTGTAGGCACCCAGCAGCAATTGCTGACCCGTTTGGCCGGCAGCGTAAAACGTGCGCTGTACCTGCGTGCCACCAAACGAGCGGTTACTGAGCAGACCACCATACTCGCGGGCGAAGGGTACGCCCTGCGCCACACACTGGTCTATAATAGCGCCGCTTACTTCGGCAAGGCGGTGCACGTTGCCTTCGCGGGCACGATAGTCGCCACCTTTAATGGTATCATAAAACAAGCGATAAACGCTATCGCCGTCATTTTGGTAGTTTTTTGCCGCGTTAATACCACCTTGTGCGGCAATGGAGTGTGCCCGACGCGGCGAATCCTGAAAGCAGAAGGCTTTTACCTTGTAACCGAGTTCGCCCAGGCTAGCTGCTGCCGAGGCGCCCGCCAAACCGGTACCTACTACTATCACCTCAAGTTTGCGCTTATTGGCGGGGTTTACAAGCCGGCAGGTCGATTTATACTTCTCCCATTTGCTATCGAGGGGGCCGGCAGGAATTTTAGCGTCGAGCATATCGTGTATTTAAGATTTGCGTAAAGGTGAGAATACCCTATTCAGTACTTTGATTTTGTAGCGACTTTGTGGCTTTGAGAGCTTTGCCTTTTGAACATTCCCTGTTTACAAATATTGGCGCCAGATGTTTTTTAAGACAATGTAAAAACTAACTAACCCACCCCATATACATAGCTACCGGCATGATGGCAAAAAGCAAGGGCACCAGAACGCTGTAACCAATTCCAATATTTTGCACCATGGTCATCCACCGGTTGTTGCCCAGGCCCAAAGTGCGAAAAGCGCTTTGAAATCCATGCAGCAAGTGGTAGGCAAGCGATATGCAGCCCAATATGTATACAATAACCACCCATGCTTCGCTAAAAGTAACTTTCATAAGGCCGAACATATCGTGCATGTCTTTACCATCTACAAGCGTAGGTTCCACGCCGGTAATGCGCGCCTTAACCCAAAAATGAGCAAGGTGCAGTATCAGGAAAAGAAGAATAAGGGTACCAAGCAAACCCATGGCCCTGCTATACCAGGGGCTGCCCTTTTGGCCCAAAGCCACAGCGTACCCCTGCTTGCGCTTGCTGCGGTTGCTGGCTTCCAGCATAAGGCCCTGAGCAATATGCAGAAAAATGCCCGCAAAAAGTCCTACTTCCAAGATGCGGATAAGCACAGTGCTACCCATAAAATGGGCTGCTTTGTTGAACATAGCACCGTCATCCAGTGGATCGAACAGGTCGGCAAAAATGCAGGCGTTGATACCCACATGCACAATCAAAAAAAGCACCAGGAAGATACCCGTGAGCGACATAATGATCTTTTTGCCAATAGAGGATGTAAACACTTCTTTCCAGGTCATATTGCCTTTATTTACTGTAGCCGCAAATGTAGGGTAGCAATACCTATAGAGAAAGCAAAACGCGGATAGCAGGACTAAAAAAAGCTACTTTGATTCAACAGGCACCGCCTGATTTATTTAGCTTCGAATTATAAATACGCTCTTTATGAAAAAGATTCTAAGCCTTGTATTGACATTGGCAATAGTTACCACCACGCTTGCGCAAGAACAAACAGAAAGAATATTTAAACCCTTCTAATTGGATTTAAGTGCAGGATTTGCATTGCCGGTTGGCAGCGGTGGGGCAAATGGCGGAGGGGTTTTTGCCATTAAGCCCAAATATGCCCTTACCGATCAGTTTGTGTTGGGCCTTCGCATGGAGGGCGCTGCACTTGCCCGCAATATTACCACCGATTGGAGCAATGATGTTCAAGGAGAAGCCTAGGCCAATGGATCTTATTTACTCACCGGAGATTACCTCTTCAACAATAATAAATTCAGGCCTTTTGCAGGGGTTTGGTTTGGACATTTTAAGGTAGCCGCCGCACCCATTGACGACTAAACCACAGAGGATGAGGTGCTTACGGCCGGCAAATTTGGTTACATGTTCAGAGGCGGCTTCGAAGCCGGCCACTTCCGCTTTGGCATAGAATACAACCTGGTTGGCTCAACCAATTTCAGCCCCAAAAACAATTATATCAGCTTTAAAGTAGGCTGTTTTTCTGGGGCGGGCGCCTGAAGAAGTAAGCAGTTTATCGGCACTGCCCCTGATGAGTACCTGCGCCGGGGCTGCGCTTCATGCATTCATTGGTCCTATCGAATCCTCATTTCCAAAACCAATGGAAATTTGATGAGGTGTTTTGGCATGAATACGTTTGAATGTGGCGTGCAAAATGGTGCGCTCTATATTATCGGGCACCAACTTGCCAATAAGGAGGAAGAATTTATTCAACATGCCGGGCACTATGACTCTTTTGCCCTGCAGCAGCTTCCTTACGGCTTACCTGGCTACCACATTGGCCTCCATTACGCTTTGCCTACCTATCCAGCTTGCCGCTTTGTTATTGGCACGAATGCGGTAATTAGTATTTACCGTACCCGGACATAACACGCTTACCTGAATATTGAGCGGCGCTAATTCTATTTCGAGCGCCCTGGAAAAATTGATTACAAATGACTTTGACCCGGAGTAAACGCTTTTGCGTGGCAAAGGAAAATAGCCACCAAGGCTACCCACATTCAAAATCCAGGTTTTACAATCGTGCTTTTTGTGGTCCACAAAAAGCCGTGTCATTGAAATTACAAATTTTATGTTAAGATCAACCACTTTTTCATACAGGTTTAAATTTCCTGTTTCAAATTTCGCCACGTAGCCTATACCGGCATTGTTTATAAGGCCAGTAAGCTGAATACCCTTTTCTGCAAGAGCGTCAAAAACCTTCTAGCACCCTGAACGGTTTGACAGATCCTCTTCGATGGATAGCACCTTTACGCCAAACTGTTTTTCTGATTCATGTGATGTAGAAATCAATTGTTCGCCAGGCAAGGCAACTAAAACCAGATTATACCTATGCATAGCCAGTTGCTTTGCCATTTCTAGTCCAATGCCCATGCTGGCCCCAGAAACCATTGCCACCGGATTCGTATATACCTCATTCCCCATTTTAATGCATCACTGTCTTCAATTGAAGAAGTAATGTTTAGTATTTGCAATCATAGTAAAATTACTGCATATTCATCAACACGGGAATGTATATTACAGAATCATGCAGAAACAAGAGCAAAGGATTTTAAATATTCGTGTACCCTGATGTGCCTGCCTGTTCTATAGAAGCTTCATCATTGCTGCTGCTGTTGCTGCAGTTGTGCCAGGTAATCGTCTTGCCAGGGCTCGGTACCTTCTTTTTTGTGGGTTTGCATATTTACCCGGTTAATTTCTTCAAACACATGGCCGTCTTCGTATCCTACCGATACGTACACCGACAGCCGCTGTTTTGCAATGCCTTTAAACGTGCCCTTTGCGGGTGTGCACTCGTCAAAATTTTTGCCCACGGCAAGTTTAACATGGTTGCCGGCCGTTAGCACGTTATTGGTAGGGTCAATACCTTTCCACCCTGCGCCGGGCAAATAATACTCTACCCATGCATGGGTGGCACCTTCGCCGCGCATGCCGCTTTTGTTTGGGCAAATGTAACCGCTTACATAGCGGGCAGGTATGCCTGCCATACGCAGCATTTGCAGCAGCACGTGTGCAAAATCCTGGCATACACCGCTGTGGTGATCGAGTATTTCATCCACCGTTGTTTCTACCGTAGTAATGCCTTTCTTGTACTTGAAGTTCCGGAATATGTAGGCCGTGGCGGCCAACGCAATTTCGTCTACCGTGCTGGCGCCAATTTCTACAATACCGGCTAAAATGGTTCTTAGCTCAGCTTCCCGCTCTATACGCTCAGGCTCGGCCAGCCCCTGCAGAAAGATGTCGTTTTTCAAGAGGCCGGACAAATCGGCGGGCGTTGCCGTGTGCAGGTGGTTCATGGGGTCGTCGTTGCTGGTGCGCACCACCAGCCTGCCATCCATTACCAGCTCAGTATGCGGCTGCAGCAGGTTGAACTCGCCAGTAGTATTGCCGTAATAATCCAAAAACGTTTCAACTTCGGGGCTTCCGGTTATTTTGAGCTCAAAACTTACAATTTGCTGGTGTTCATCGTCAGCGGGCATTAACCGTATCTGATTGATGCTTTCTTTTACGGGTTTATCGTATTCGTATTTGGTAATGTGGTGAATCTTAAAAAGTGGCATCAGTAAATTTAAAATTGGTTGTTGAGGGGGTATGCGAATGTATTGAGCAGGCCTGTGCTATTGGGTTAAAATTGTGCACAGAGCTCCTGCTGGGCTACATATACGAGAAATATAAACGGCTCAAGGCGGCGGAGAAATCCCAAATCTGGCGCTTTATATCGTTTAGCAAATCGCGCAGGCTTTGGGCGGTTATTTGGTGGGTATCGGTAAATGCTACCATACTGAGTAGCCTCCCAAACTGCTTTTGCAATGCAGTTGCCTGGCGCGAAGGGTTATCGGCGGTGAGGTCTTCAACATACTTTTCTATCCGTTCCAGGCTATACATTACTGACCTGGGGTAATCTTTGTCGAATACCACCTGCTGTAGCACCTGGCGGCAATGTGCTCCTCCGCGATTATTTTTCAGGTACAACTCATAGCCTGAAAGCGACAGCAATACCCGGCGCCAGTACAAAAGGTCTTCCGGAGCATCCAGGTTGTAATACAGGGGCTCCATATAGGCTTGCAGCATGTCCACACTTTGCAGGCTGCGCTCAATAAACTTGCCCACGTTCATAAAGCTCCAGCCCAGCCCGCGCGGCATGGTGCTATCAATTACTCCATTAAAAAGCAGGCATTGCTGATGCAGGTAATCAAGTACAGCCAACGCCTCGGGGCCGGCTAATTGTTCGGCCAGCGCATCGTGATTTATATAATGGTATAAAGCATTTACTTGTTCCCAAAGTTCTTTGGTTATCTTATCCTGCGAGCCTCGTGCGTTTTCGCGGGCCTTACCTATTAATACCCGGGCCGAGTTTACATTAGACGCGTCTGTAATGGTGTAGCATAGCACTTCGGCGCTGTTATGTTCCCATGCTTCTTTTTGCGCAGCATCCAGGCTAGTGTAGCAATCCAACACGGCTTTGTAGCCTCCATAGCCCATTATTTCCTTATCGAGCGACAACACGTAATGGGTGCGTACCGACCGTATAAGGCCATCCACCCTTTCCATATAGCGGTTGAGCCAGAATAAGCTATCGGCAATTCTGCTGAGCATGAACATGTGCATAATCAGTGTTTACTTAAATAAAAAACTCAGGGTATTTATTCGTCAATATCCACTACCCAAGTATCCTTGCTGCCGCCGCCCTGGCTGCTGTTTACCACCAGGCTGCCTTCGCGCAGGGCCACACGGGTAAGTCCTCCAGGCACAATTTCTACCCCCGAAGGACCATACAAAGCATAAGGCCTCAGATCCACATGCCGCATGCGCAACTCACCGTCAATGAGGCAAGGCACGGTACTTAGCTGAATGATAGGCTGTGCAATGAATTTGCGGGGATTATTGAGAATAGCCTCTTTTAATTTGTCCAATTCTTCATCGTCGGCTTTATTGCCCATTACCATGCCATAGCCGCCGCTTTGATTTGTTTGCTTAAACACCATGTTGGTCATGCCGGCAAATGAATGCTCTCGCTCATCGGGCTTTTCCATGCGGTAGGTAGGCACATTGGGCAAAATGGGTGTTTCGTTCAGGTAGTATTTAATCATATCGGGCACATAGGCATACACGGCTTTATCGTCGGCCACGCCATTGCCAATAGCGTTTACCAGGGTTACTGAGCCTCTGCGGTAGGCGCCCATAATGCCCGGCACGCCCAGTAAACTATCGGGCCTAAACACCAGCGGGTCTATAAAGTCATCATCCATTCGCCTATACACCACATCCACCTGCTGCAGGCCTGCTGTAGTTTTCATGTACACTTTTTGGCTGTCCACTACAAGGTCGCGTCCTTCTACCAGCGGAATACCCATTTGGCGGGCCAGAAAAGTATGTTCGTAATAGGCGGAGTTGTAAATGCCCGGGGTAAGCAATACCACATTGGGTTGATCTACCTGCCCGGGCGAACACGAGGCAAGGATATTACCAAGAATGAGCGGGTAGTTTTGCACCATCCGTGTTTGGCTGGCAGCCAGCAAGTCAGGAAAAATGCGTTTGGTCACCTCCCTGTTTTCCAGCATATAGCTTACGCCACTGGGTGTACGCAGGTTATCTTCCAGGACGTAAAATTCACCGTCGGCACCTCGAATAAGGTCAATGCCGGAAATATGTACATATATATTGTGTGGCACTTTTATGCCAACTGCCTCCTTTAAAAAGTGCGGACAGCTGGCTATAAGACCGGCCGGTATTACGCCATCCTTCACAATCTGGCCTTGGCTGTATATGTCGTTCAAAAACATATTAAGCGCCTTAAGCCGTTGTTTAATGCCTGCCTCAATGTGTACCCATTCGCGGGCGGTAATAATACGGGGAACAATGTCGAACGGAAAAATACGCTCAATACCCTGGTCGTCGCTGTACACCGTAAAGGTGATGCCCTGGTTCATGAAGAAATCGGCAGCGTGCCGGTCTTTTTGCTCCAGCATCTCCAACGGCATGTGCCTAATGGCTTCAAAAACCTTACTATACCTTTCCCGTATTCCATCATGGGCAAACATTTCATCCCAGCCTGTTTGTGGTTTCAGCGCCGTTAAGTGCGACATAGCTCATCACAGTTTTGAAATAAAAATTATATAATGAAAAGTCCGAATTTAAGCCACATTTATTGCCATTTACTCAAAATAATCGAACGAAACCGGCCTAAAGTAGCCTAAAACTGCCTTGCATCAGCTCCAAAGCATTATTTTTTTCGGAAATGCCCCCTGTAAAACCTCTATACGAACAAGTTTGCATAACGCCTGAGCAGCGTTAAGCCCATGAAAATATGAGCAAGTAAAACAGTTGAAATAATAGCCATCAGCCATAGAACGCCTTTCATCACAGTAGCCATATCGGGCATTTTTACACCAGGGTTGGCTTGCTGCATGGTTGCCACCATGCCTTTGGCCTGGTCCAGCACCTGCTCCAATAGTTGTGGGTTGCCTAAAAAAGCTACTGTTTGCGACAGCGAACTAATGGCGAAAAATAAGGCTACATAAGCGTTCACCTTTACCCAGTCGCGCAGGCTATGCTTAAGCGGCTGCCCACCCAGCACGCCACGCTGCATGAACATGAACGAGGTGATGATATAGATTACTGTGGCCGCAACCAGGAAAAGCGGCAACAGGGCAGCCAGGTTGCCCAAAGCCATTACCAGCATGGCCAAAGCGAAAAAACTGAACAGGATGGCTACCGGTAGCAAGAGGTAGCTGAGTAGGCGATAAAACTGGATCATGAAAATTTTGTTTCGCTGGTGTGCTTTACAAAGGGCACCATATTTTCCGGTACCTAATACACGGCTGGTTTAATATTGAGCTCTTTATACTGCTTTTCGGCAATTTCTGCCGGCGCATCCAGCATCACATCCCTACCCGCGTTGTTTTTGGGGAAGGCGATGAAATCGCGAATGCTTTCGCTGCCGCCCAGTATACTGCAAAGCCTGTCGAAGCCAAAAGCGATGCCGCCATGGGGTGGTGCGCCATATTCAAAAGCGCCCAACAGAAAACCAAACTTGTGTTGCTGCTCCTGCTCGTTGATGCCCAGGGCGGCAAACATTTTTTGTTGCAGGTCGCGCTGGTAAATACGAATGGAGCCCCCTCCTATTTCGTTGCCATTGAGTACCATATCGTAAGCATTGGCTTTTATGCCTGCATAGGGGTGCTCCAGGTATTTATCCAGGTCGGTTACCTCGGGTCCATTGTTCACCATTACGGGTATATGATCGGGCTTGGGGCTGGTAAAGGGGTGATGCCTGGCCACCCAGCGTCCGGCGCCGCCGCCGTCTATATCTTCCAGTGCAAATTCGAATAAAGGGAAGTCTACCACCCATAGCAGTTTGAATTCATTGGCTTTGCGCAGCCCCAGGCGCTCGCCCATTTCAAGGCGCAGGGTGCTCGCTGCCTTTCTTGTCAATTCTTCTTTGCCGGCCAATAGTAGTACCAGGTCGCCGGTCTCAGCTCCTGCAGCTTCGGCAATGGCTCTCAGGCGTTCTTCAGGGTAAAACTTATCTACATTGCTCTTTACCGTGCCATCCTCATTGCTGCGAATGCTTACCATACCCTGCATACCTATCTGTGGGCGCTTCACCCATTCGGTCAGTTCGTCCAACTGCTTGCGCGTGTAGGCGGCTGCACCGGGCACGGCAAGGGCTATCACGGTTTCGGCATTGTCGAATACTCCAAAACCTGCGCCGCTTATCAGTTCGCTGCAGTCGTTCCGGTCGGGCATTACGTGCAGGGGCTTTTTAAGGTTGAGGAGCGGCATGAAAAAGCGGATATCGGGCTTGTCGTTGCCGTATGTCCACATAGCCTCGTCATAGGTCATGCGCTGCACGGGCTCGGTGTAGTCTACTCCTTTCACCGCCTTGAAAATGTGCTTAATGAGCCCTTCAAACATGTTGAGCACGTCGTTGTGCTCCACAAAGCTCATTTCGCAGTCTATTTGTGTAAACTCGGGCTGCCTGTCGGCACGAAGGTCTTCGTCGCGAAAGCATTTTACAATCTGGTAGTAGCGGTCGTAGCCACTCACCATCAGCAGTTGCTTAAAGGTTTGCGGGCTTTGGGGCAGGGAATAAAACTGGCCGGCATTCATGCGGCTGGGTACCACAAAGTCGCGGGCGCCCTCGGGGGTGCTCTTAATCAAAAACGGCGTTTCTATATCCATAAAGCCGTTGTGATGCAGGTAATCGCGGGTGGCGCGGTTTACGGCATAGCGCAGTTCCAGGTTGCGCTTTACTACGCCCCGGCGCAGGTCGAGGTAGCGGTATTTCATGCGCAAGTCATCGCCACCATCGGTATCGTCTTGTATGGTAAAGGGTGGTACCGCGCTTTTGTTCAGGATAGAAAAGGCAGAAACAGCAATCTCAATATCGCCGGTGGGCAGGTTCTTGTTTTTATTGGTTCGTTCTATAACTTTACCAGTGGCCTGAATCACAAATTCGCGGCCCAGCGGGTTGGCGTCAAGTTGTTCGTTCAGGCTTTCGGCAAACACCAGTTGTGTTACACCGTAGCGGTCGCGCAGGTCTACAAAGGTGATAGCACCGAATTTGCGCACGGTTTGCACCCAACCGGCAAGGGTTACTTCCTGGTCAATATGCGTGGGGCGAAGTTCGCCGCAGGTATGTGTTCTGTACATAATCTGGTTATTTATTGCAAATACGGCTAACCTTCCTGTTTTTGAGTAAGCCTGTTTGAATTAGCTTTGAGACAGCGGTTTTTGGGGATGCAAATATAGCCCAAGCCAAATTGCTTATCTTGCAAATCACATTTGAGTATGAAGACAGCTGATTTGGTAGAAAAATTGAGCAAAGAACTCAACGCCTGGCAGGTGTGGGAAGGCTTGGGCCAAAAACTGGAACAAGAACGCCGTAAACGCGAAGAATTTTACAACCTCATTCACGAAAACGTTAAGGCTGAGTTCATTAACGGCGAAATAGTAATGCATTCTCCAGTACGTAACAGGCATTGGACAGCGTCAATGAAGATTTCATCGGAACTTCATCGATATGTAAAGGATAATGCCCTGGGTGTAGTGAGTGCCGAGAAGGTAATGATTCGCCTTACCCGCAACGACTATGAGCCCGATATCGTTTTCTTTTCCACAGAAAAAATCCAGTCCTTCACACCCGATCAGTTGCTTTTTCCAGCACCCGACCTGGTGGGTGAGATACTTAGTGAATCAACCGAACGAACCGACCGCACCATCAAATTCTCCGACTACGAAGCTCATGGCGTGAGCGAATACTGGATTGTAGACCCCGAACAAAGAAGTATAGAACAGTACCTGCTGGAAAACGGCGAATACAATCTGCATGTAAAGCTGGCCGGCGAAGGGCTACTTCATGCCCGGAGTGTTGCCGGCTTCACCATTCGGACAGAGGATATTTTTGGGTGAAGCCCATACCTTACATCGTTTCTTCCTCTTCGCTATGCTTTTGCACCCGCCAAATAAGGTAATAGTAGGAAAGAATGGCTAATCCTATTACAAATGGAATGATGGCGATGTGTTTATAGGTATACTGCCCAAACCACGGTTGCTCGTCAAAGCCGAGGAATTCGCTGATCATCCAGTAGCTGTTGGCGCTTATCCAAATACTTACTGCCAGGTTGTGGCATAGTTCGCTAACAATTAGGCGGGTGCGCCATGCTATTATGAGCGATACTATGAGGGTCGGAAAGATCATTGCAACACCCAGCGGCTTCCAAAACAAACACCAGGCCAGGTCTTTGAAAAGCCAGAATACGATGTGCAGATTTTCCATGCGGCGGTAGCGTAGGGGAATTTTATAATCAATTTGGGCGGCGCTGGCCATTGCTATGTAACTTTTTTAGATGATGAAGCAAAAGCGACAAATGTAGGGTTTTCACCATATGCCAGTGCCTTTATTTGGCGACAGCGAGTAAACGCCCAAAACGGGCCACATTTGCTTCGGGCATTATTGGCGTGGCGTTTACCAGGTTATCCACCATCTGTTTGGCAAAAAACGGCGCCAGCGTTACGCCTTTGGTGCCAGTGCCGTTGAGTAAGCCCACCTGTGTGTGCTGCGGGTGCCAGCCGGCAAAAGGGCGCCGCTCTACCGTAGCCGGTCTGACGGCTGCAACGTGTTCAAGCACTTTGAAGGGATGTTTTAGTACGCTGAGCAGCCAGGCCTCCATCATTTGTCGGAATGCATCAGAAGGCCGATCATCCGTGAAATTATTGTTATATGTACTGCCGACCCAACAATAACCGCCGCGCCAGGGTGTAATAGTGTTGCCCTTCTTGTAAATATGGTTGCGGGGCAGTTCATTAATTTCCACAATCAGCGCCTCACCCTTATTAAGGGCAAAAGGCAGAAGCCGGAAAAAGCCCGCTTCGTACGCCGCTACACCATCTGCAAAAATCACCTTCTCAGCCCGAATGTTTTGATAGTGAACCCCATCAGGCAGCAACTGTAATTCTTTATGATTGAAGCGCTTATCGAACAGGTGATTGGATTGCCGCAGATAATACCTCCATCCATCCAACATGGTTTGCAAATCTACCAGGTAGGCCGGAGCAATAATGCCATACCCCAGGTCGAAATGAAAGTGCTGCCTGAAAGTATGCTCGTCTTCGGGCCACTGAAGGAATTCGGCAAACTGCATGGCTTTCTTTTCAAAATCGATCCTTCGGTCGGGGCTATTGAAGAAGTCAATGATGTCGCAACAGGAAATCAGGGTAGTGGACAGTGGACAGTGGACAGTGGGCAGGAAAGTAGAGAGTGATGTATAAGCCTGCTCTGCAAAAGGAATCACCTGATCGGCCAGCCAGGTGCGGCTCATACGGCGGCCGGTAACGGGGTTAATAACACCGCTGGCCACGCGGGTGCTGGTATTGGGGCGTTCTTCGTCAATAACCAAAAAATCAATTCCAGCCTGGTTAAGAAAGTAGCTAAGCCATGTGCCGCAAAGGCCCTGCCCTACCACTAATACATTTGTGTGCATGCTGCAAATAAACCACTTTCCTTACCGCGGGTATGGCGTTGCTTGCTCTGGCTATCTATTCACTTTTACCTGGCTGAATCTTGTGGGCAGCCACACCTGCATTTCGTTGCCTCCCCTATTGGCCCAGGTATAGTAAGGAATGGCGGTTACCCTCTTCTCACGGGTTTGCACTTCGGTGCCATTTTTAGTAATAGCCAGAGAGGGCACCTGCATGCCAATAGCCATTACAGGTTCGTTTTGCACTTTGTACGGCATCACCTTAAACACAGTAGATGAAGGAACAATAAAATCCCAGGCTGTGCCTCCGTTATCAGCACCTTCTACGCAGTACACCAGCGGACCGCGCTGCAGGGCTACCCTGTTTTCGTTCTGTTTCAACTCGGGCCTTCCAGTAAGCCGTACTACAGGCATAGCATATTCAAACTCCAGTACGTCGCCTTTTTTCCAGGTGCGATCTATAATTGCATAGCCAGCCTTTTGAGCAGCGGTTGCTATTGTTCCGTTTACAAAAAATGCCACGGTGTTGGCGGACTGGTCCATTTTGTATAAATCGCCGGGCAAGGCCACATTACGCGCCCATCCGGGTATCCGTATGTGCATAGCAAAGGCAGCAGGCTTTTCCGGGTCAATAGTCAGGCGCACTTTGCCGTTCCAGGGATATCCTGCTCGCTGCGCCACCTGCACGGCTACTTTGTTTAGCATGAGCCGGGTACGGCTGCCTACAAACAGGTTTACATATAAATCATTGTCGGCATGGGCATAAATGTAGTTGCCCAGCGATGCCACCAGCCGGGCAATATTAGCCGGGCAACAGGCCGTACCAAACCATTCGCGCCGTGCATGCTGCCCCGTGCTTGCCAGTGGGTTGCCGTAAAAGAACCGGTCGCCGCTGCGGCTGAGGCCATCCAGTGCGCCATTGTACAGCGAGCGTTCCAGTACGTCAATGTATTCCGCGTTGGCCGTCAGTGAGTTCATGCGCTGGTTCCAGAATACCATGCCTACCGAGGCGCATGTTTCGCAGTAGGCCTGTTCGTTGGGCAGGTCGTAATCGCTGCCAAAGCCCTCGTTGCGCCCGCTGCTGCCAATGCCACCGGTTATATACAGGTTGCGGTACACCACATCTTCCCACACCCTGTCCATGGCGGCCAGGTAGTCCTTATCGCCAGTTTGCGCTGCCACATCGGCAGCGCCGGTGTACATGTACATGGCACGCACGGCGTGGCCGGTTATTTCTTTCTGGTGCTTCACCGGCACCACGTCCTGCGCGTAGGCAGTGTCTTTCCAATCAGTCCAGGTGTAGCCTTTGGCATAGCCATGGCCTCGTTCGCTCAGCAACCAATCGGCCAGGTCCAGGTATTTTTTGTCGTTGGTTACTTTATACAACTTTACCAGGGCCAGTTCCAGTTCCTGGTGGCCGGTTACCCAGTGGCGCTTACCCGGGCCATACAGGCTGTCGAAGTGGTTGGCCCAGCGGATGCACACATCCAGCAGTTTGCGCTTGCCGGTGCTTTGGAAGTAAGCCACGCCGGCTTCTATCATGTGGCCGCCGTTGTAGTCTTCGTGCATGCTCATATCGGTCCAGCGCTCGTTTAGCCTGCCCAGGGTGTAGTAGGTGTTCAAGTATCCATCGGGCTGTTGCGCTGCGGAAATCTTATCTATCCATTCATCAGCTTTGGCTTCCAGGCTTGCATCGGGGTGTACCCGCAGCGCGTAGGCTATGGCTTCCAGGGCCTTAAATACGTCAGAGTCGTCGTAGAAGATGCCTTCGTGCGCCTCGCCCTGGTTGCGTGCCACCTTTTCGAAATTGCGGATGCGGGCAGTTTTCTCTTCGGTTTGCAAAATGCAAGCCTGCAGGGTAGCAGTGGCTACTTTGTCTATTTTTGGCTTCCAGAACTGGTCGGTTATTTCCACCTGTTCAAACCCCACGGGCTGCAGCAGGGGCCAGGCAGGCTGGGCAAATACCGGCTGGCATAAACAATACATAAGAGAGCATCCTGCTATTTGGGCAAGTACGGAAAACTGCATATCTTGAAAATTAGGCGTTTAAGGTACTTTGATTTATGGTTTGGTAAGAAAGGCCCAGAAGCCTAATGCAGCATATCGTAGCCGGCGCCGGGCTTAGAGGGGCAAAAAAAATCCAGGCATTTATAGCCCGGATGCTGCTTTCATTTTTTAAGGTTACTTTTTACCCTTAGCCGTGCTATCTACCCCACCGGGTATACCGCGCACCATAATGCGCATGAGCATGCTGTCGTACCGGGGCTGCTGCTCTGGCGTGCAAATTTGTTTTACGCGCTTAAAATGCTGGTAAAAGGCAATTTCAACAGGCACAGTTTTTTCGCCAATGGCCCTGGCTACGTTCATCACCACCGAGTCTGGCACATCTTGCTGCCGCAGCAATTCCATCAGTTTGGCCCGTTCGGCACGCAGGTTAGCGTTCAGGTCCTTCATTTCATCATCGCGGCGCTGGCGCAGTTGTTTGTACTCCTCCACCTGATCGTTGGTAAAGCCTACATCTTTACGCATCATTTCTGCAGCACGTTCGGCGCGACTCAAAGTCTTTTTTTCCTCTTTTTTTCCACTGCCTGTAAAATACAGCAACATGCCCACGTTGGTAAGCAGCAGAACTGCAATAATTACCAGCAAAACCCTGTTTCCTTTCATTATCTATCGGCGGTTATGTCGTAAAAAGCGTAGGTAGCGCCGTTAAACTCGGCAGCTACGGCCTGGTCGGCAGTTTCCTGGGCTTGCTGGCGGCTTTTGCCCACCCGTATTGCCACGGCAATATTCAAGGCCAGAAAGAGCACCACGGCGCCCATAGCAAAGGCAGGCCTGCTTAGCCAGCGAGCCACTGTTTCGTACGAATCGGACTCCCGGTTGCTTTCGGCATGTCGGCGTTGCAGGCGGGCCATTACCCGGGTAAAGAGGAAAGGATTTGCAGTAGCCCGCTGTGCGCCGTCGAGGCTGTCTAGGGTTTCCTGTACCCATTGGTTCATTTGTGTTTCGTTGTTGTTCATGTTGGGCTAAATTTTCTGGTCGATCTGTTTGTTGTCACTCATTTTAGACGACAACTATCATGGTTTATTTCGGTATTCGTTTTCCAGTTTCTTCTTCAGGTTATTTTTTGCCCGTTGCAGCAGTGATTCCACTGCCGGAACGGTTGTTCCCATAATGTCGCCCACCTCTTTGTGTCCCAGGCCTTCGAGCTTGGTAAGTACGAAGGCGATTTTTTGCTGCTCGGGCAGGCTTTCCACCGCTCTGAGCAGGGCCGAGGCCTGCTGGCGTTTTTCGGCTGCCACCCCGGGGTGGTGAAAGTCGGCAGGGTCTACCACAAGTTCATCGTTGTATCCCCACAGGCTTTGTACAAAAGCAAAACGCTTTTTACGCTTTTTGCTTCTGATGAGATCAAGACACTTGGTTACCGTTATCCGGTACAGCCAGGTGCTCAATTTACTTTCTCCTTTAAAGCCCTGAATGGACTCAAAGGCCTTTACAAACACCTCCTGTGCCACGTCTTCTGCATCCATTTCACTCTGCACAAAGCCAAGCGCCGTATTGTATACCATATCCTGCCACGAGGTAACCATGAACCGGAAAGCCGATTCGTCACCCGCCTTAAGCCTGCCTACAAGTTCCTGCTCGTTCAATGTTTTTATACTTAATCACCTTGCCTGGGGTATTAGAATCCCAGAGTCCTCATGCCCCCCTGCCCATTGCCACCCCGCGGAGCCGGGGTGCCAAAATTGCGCAAGGTGTAGGTGAAAGTAAGCATAAAATACTGTTGAAGCACCTGGGTCTGCACATCCTCTATATAGGTTTCGCCCACATTGCGCACCACACTCTGGTTTTGCTTCAGCAGGTCGAAAACGCTAGCCTTCAGTTCGCCGCGCCGGTTTTTCAGGAACTTTTTGCCTACACTTACATTCCACAGCCAAAAATTCTGGTTGAACCCGTCGGCAAGGCCGCTGTAAATCTGGTTGTTGAGGTCGTTAAGCACAAACCAGCCGTTTTTGGTAAGAAGATTTACTCGTACTCCGGCTGTGTGCGAATAGAACTTGTTGTTCAATTCGGGCTGTATGGTGTTTATCACGTGGTTGAAATTGCCACTGTAGCTTACTGTAAAATCAATGAACTCGCTGATGTTGCTGCCAATGGTAACGCCCGCGTTATAACTGTAGTTGTTGGAGTAGTTTACCACATCGTTTACCATACCTGGGGTACGTGCATAGCTAATGCCGCCGCTCAGGTTAAGGTTGCTTTTGATGGGCTTCAGCGGAAATCCATAGTTGGCAAAACCCCGCAAGCTGCGGAATCCGTCCAGGTTCACCGGCTTGCTCAATTGGGAGCCCCGGCGCATCACTACATCTTTGGCTATTATACTGTCCTTGCTGGCTACCCAAGTGGCGTTGGTAATATAATCCTGCATGAGCTGGCCAAACATGCCTGCGAAGAAACTCTTGCCCTTTGCAGCATTGGTAACATTTATGCGTGCTGTAAGAAAGTGGGTGTAAGCCTGATCGAGGAAGGGGTTGCCCGCGGTAAGGAACAGCGGATTGCTGTTGTTGATGACATTTTGCAACTGGTTTACCGAAGGTGCATTCACAGAAGCACGATAAAACATGCGCAGGCTGGTTTGCTTGTTCAGCTGTTTGCGCCAGCTCAGGTTGGGCAGCCAGTTGGAAAAGGTCTTATCCACCGACCCCTGCACCGGGAATGTTTGATCGCTGAGCAGGTTGGTATGCTGATAGTTGATGCCCACCGAAAACTGATTGTCGCGGTCGCCCAGGCGGTAGGTAATACCGGCACTTTGTGCTTTCACCTTGTTGTCGAACACGTTGGACAGCGTGGAGTCAAGCTTGGTGTAATCGCCTGTAGCCTTGTCGTACAGCATATTTCGCTGGTCGGCCTGGTTGTTGCTGAACTGCGGATTGTAGTTAAGTTGAATCTGGCTTTTGGCGCTTATGGGCTCGGTATAGGCCAGGTTGGCACTTATGCTTTTATTATCTGTTTGATTATCGGTGCGCTGCAAAATGGTATCGCCAAAAAGGGCCCCGGCTTTGAAGTATGTATTGA